>Ga0307477_10000534_pt1 | contig 41328 bp, 38 predicted proteins | sample atmos_gasesECM2C_FD_203316 | JGI IMG/M metagenome (GOLD analysis project Ga0307477, IMG submission 203316) | Hardwood forest soil microbial communities from Morgan-Monroe State Forest, Indiana, United States - atmos_gasesECM2C_515 | ecosystem: Environmental > Terrestrial > Soil > Temperate... | reverse complement strand
ATTTCCAACAGCGAAGGATCTTCGAATCGCCCAAGCAAAACCCATAGCTCCCCCGCGTCCGCCGCAAACGCCAGCGGCTTCCTCCAAATCGCCCTATCGCAAATGCCCCGGCGGGACACACTTGCCACTCACGCCGCTGCACGGCGCCGGCGCATTTGCGATAGGGCCCTAAGATATTTTCGCCAACCAACAACTCATTGATCAATTCATGATCTGAATGGTGGCCACGCACGCGTTGTCGACTAGCAAAATATTCCAGCTCGGCGTCTGACGGAGTCCCCTATCTATCTCCGGGTTCAAGTGGATGGTAGTACTGCCCCACCCACTAATCTCAAGGCGATAGTCGCCCGGGTCAACTGAACGGTCTTGAATGCCCCATTTTTGTCCGTTTTCCCGATCCACGCGGTCTTGCCAGATGAGGAATACACACGAACCTTGGCAAACTTCAGAGGCGTCTTATGTAGCACTACGCCACCATTAATTGTATTGCCACCGATCACGGCCTCTTGCAGCTTTGGGTCAGGGCAACGGGAGGCAGCACTGCACAGAGTTGCAGCTAAGATCAGAGTGAGCAGAAACGCGCCACAGGCCACATCCTAATTAGACACCGCGCCACGGCGAGTCGCACCAGAATCCGCTTTTTTATGCGTTGACGAAACCATGCCGTTACACTCAGAATCCCTGCTCCGGCCGTTTTGAGCGTTATGGCGATATTACGTAAACCATCCATCGGATGGTTGTAGCCGATGCTACAGGTCGCAAATCGCCAGGCGGAAACGCAAGCCTCGGCCCGTCAGCCAAAAACACAGGCTTCGCCCACGCCGGGCAGGTCAATAAGGCCTATTGGACCGTCAGCGTGAGTGGTAGAGAGTCGGTAACTGATCCAGATGTTGCGACGACAGTGATGGTGTAAGTCCCGGCAGGCGTGCCGCTCACATTGCTGCTCGGATCGTTGCCACCGCACGAGGAACTCAGCAGCCCGATGAAGCACAGCAACGTCGAGAAGAGTCGAGTTTTCGGCGAGGCACCGCTTACCCTACGAGGCAACCCAAGGAAACCAATAACAACCACGGCCCAGATCCAGGGAGCAAATACCCGCTGCCGTTGGAGCAGAGCAGAAGAGCGGGAGGTGGTCGTCACATTGACGCGCAATTGCGACGGAGTGGTCGCGCTGACCATAAGACTCGGAGGCATCACCGAACAGGTGGCCCCCGTTGGAGCACCGGTGCAGCTTAGACTAGTCAGCCCACTGAAGCCAGCGCCACCGATTGCGAGCGAGTACTGGGCGGTCTGCCCCGCTGAGACCTTTGCAGAACTTTGTGCGCCAGAGGCGATGCCGAGATTCAGGTTCCCGTTCACTCCCTGTTGCAAAGCAGCGGAAACGCTCGGAGCAAAATACGCGCTGTTCTCATAGGCAGCGGTTATCGAATGAGTCCCAACGGTCAGATTCGACACGTTCAGTGTTGCCGACGAATTATTGCCATGTCCGGTGAAGACAACTGGAACCGTTCCTAGAGCATTGGAGCCATCGAGAAACGTGACCGAGCCATCGCTGGGGCCGGTGACGGCCATCCCTGACACCGTCGCGGTGAATGTCACCGTTTGGCCGCTGAGAGATGGATTTGGAGTTGAGGACAGGACGGTCCCGGTTGGGATGGCAGTAATTGTTTGCGTCAGTGTGTTGCTGGTGCTCCCCGCAGTTGTTGTGTCTCCAGAATAAATGGCGACGATTGCGTGGGTTCCCGCAGCGATGTAATTCAGGCAACAAGTGGCCTGGCCGGAAGAATTCAATTGACCCAGCGGCGGACTTAAATTTCCCCCACTGATAACCGCTTGGCCGTCCACGTAGAATGTAACGCTTCCCTCAAGTGTGCTTGCGGATGGCGTCACCGACGCCGTTATCGTAGGTCCAGCTAAAGCCTGCACGGGATTTTGCGAGGAGGCAGCGGCTATGCTGGTAGCTTGACGATTTGTTCCGTTGGCATTTAGAAAAACGCCTACGCTTGTCTGGTCCATCACAACAACGTCGGGGCGTCCATCTCCGTTCAAATCGCCAACCGCAATATTTCCCAAACTAAGTTGGGCGAAATACGCCACTCCAGCATCGAACATGCCAGTTCCTACCCCGAGGAGTTCCATGAAACCATTCGACGAGGCCCCAATGAGGTCCAAAGTGCCATCATTATTGAAATCACTCGTGGCTATGCCGGTGGAATAACTTCCGGCCGGATAATTTACCGGAGGCTGGAAGGTCCCATCACCGTTGCCCAACAAGATAGCTATGTTCGATGGAGCAGCCCTGAAGTTGCTGACCGCGATATCAGACTTTCCATCCGAATTAAAGTCCTGGACAATCAGATTGAACGGGGCGGACCCCGCTTTATATGCCGCCGGAGGGCCAAACGTGCCATCGCCATGGCCAAGCAAAACAGTGACAGTCGTTTGGAAGGAACCGCAGTTGAAATTGTCCTGGCTTACATCACAGAGGTTTGTAACCGCCAAATCGGCGTGGCCATCGCCATTAAAATCCACAGTGCCGAGTGAAAAAGGATTAGGGCCCGCAGCGTACTGCACGGCGGACTGGAAAGTTCCATCGCCATTGTTCAGTAGAATGGCCACATTTCCCGAGGCTACGTCCGCGGTGGCGATGTCGATGTGCCCGTCGGCATTGAAGTCTGCAAGTACCACCGAACTTAGATTGTTGCCAGCCACGTAGTTCACAGCGGGGGCAAAGGTGCCGTCCCCTTTTCCAAGCAACACGCTCACCACACCCCCGAGAGTCAAGTGGTTCAGGTTGAGGTTGGCACACACAATGTCAGGATGGCCATCACCGTTGACGTCGGCCAAGGCGACCGCGTACGGATAGTTGCCGGCGGCGTATGAGGTTGGACCGCTGAAAGTTCCATCGCCATTGCCCAACAAAACGCTAACCGAATTGCCAGTGTAGTCGGCAACGACCAAGTCGGCTCGCCCATCGCCGTTTACGTCGCCAATGGCAACTGCGACGGCACCTTGCCCCCCGTCGAAACGGAGTTCGGATTGAAAGTCACCTTTGAAATTTGGCGGGATCTGGGCAGAAACGGGAAACGCTCCCAAACAAATGCACAACCACCAGGTTGCTCGCACAAGTTTCATGGTCGTTTCTCCAACTTGTATCTGTTCAGAATGTTTACTCTAGCAGATACTATTTCTCCATGGCATGGTCCGAATAGGGAGTCAACTAATGTAACCGCATTATAAAAGGGCGCCCCTTTAGGAGTAGGTTGTGATCGTTCGCATCATCCCCTACAGAAAGGAGCACCCTTGTGAACGATGAAAAGTATATTGGGCTGGACGTGCATCAAGCAACGATCTCGGTGGCCGTGATGAATGCCAGTGGCAAGGTGGTCATGGAATCCATCCTGGAGACGAAAGCAGCAACCATTCTTGAGTTCTTTGCAGGATTGCGCGGAACCTTGCAGGTGACCTTCGAAGAAGGAACCTGGTCCGTCTGGCTATACGACCTGCTCAATCCTCGCGTCGACAAATTAGTGGTGTGCAATCCGCGCAAGAACGCGTTGCTCAAAGACGGAAACAAGAGTGATCGTATCGATGCCTGCAAGCTGGCAGAGTTGTTAGGCGGGAACCAACTCAAGCCGGTCTACCATGGCGAGACGGGGGTGCGGATGCTGCGCGAACTGTCGCGGAGTTATCTCCGACAGTACGTTCCGGCGCTACCTTATACAGTCGCACGCCGATGCTGCGATGGCTATGGAACTGCTGGACAAGGCTCGTGCAGAACAGGCTAAAGCCCGTATGGCTCCCGCTCAGGGCGGAACGGGCCCTATTTCGGTCCCTATTGCTCAGGAAACGGCTGTGGCAGCCTTGCCGCTGGCTAGCAACAAAGTCCAGTAATGCCCAGTGTTGGCGCGGGTTTTAGGATGGTGCCGGGAACAGGAATCGAACCTGCAAGGGCCGAAGCCCGGCGGATTTTGAGTCCGCTGCGTCTGCCAGTTCCGCCATCCCGGCACTTCGTGGGAGTGATTGATTTTACAGCCTGTTCTCTGTTTCTTTTCTTTCTTCTCCCAAACAACAAATGCGAGACTGTGTAACAAAGTGTGGCGCTTTTCGAGGATTTGCACAGCCCAACCTCATTTTGCCGATGAAATGCTGCGACTCGTTCTCGGGCTTAGATGCCGACGACCCACTCCTAAAAGGGGCAACCCCATAGAATTTTACCACTATTGTCAGCGAATCCGATTTGGCCCGACAGTTAAACCGCTCCGTTCGCCCCCCCTCTACTGTTTCGCGACGCGTGGGCAGGCTCGCCACGCACGGTCAGTAGCCGACGGAAGCTCCATCGGGCTCAGCCCTTGGTGCAGCAACTCGTTTTCTTTGAGAAGCGCGTTACACAATCTTTTGCATTCCGATGATATAAGCTGCCGTTCGGGAAAACTCCGAATGCTACAGCGCGATGAGTTTTTAACTCCGCTCCGGTATTACAAGTAAGAATCGACGCTGATCCATCGGCGTCGCTGGAACGGGGGGACAATGAACGAGTTCGCTAGCAACGTCGAGCGTCATCGCCGCGAGCTGCTGGTCCACTGTTACCGCATGCTCGGCTCCTTGCCGGACGCCGAGGACGCGGTGCAGGAGACCTTGCTTCGCGCCTGGCGGTATCGCGACAGCGTGAACGAAGGTGCGCCGCTGCGCCCGTGGCTCTACCGCGTGGCCACAAACGCCTGCCTAGATGCGATTGCCCGCGATCAGCGGCGGGCGGTGCTCGCGGCCCGGGCCGCGGCGGATGATCCCTGGACCGGGGAACTGGAAGATGTCCTCTGGCTAGGGCCGATTCCGAACTCAGTACTCGAACCAACGGCCAGCGACGACGCCAGAGGCGATGACATTGACGCGAGAGACCATCGAGATCGCCTTTCTGACGGTAATCCAGCTCCTCACACCGCAGCAGCTGGCTGCCTTGATACTATGCGACGTGCTGGACTGGTCCGCCAAGGACGGACGAGGTGTTGCGAAGGCGGAGAATGACCGCAGTAGTCGGCAGGATTGCGCGGCAGATGTGCGGCTTGCCGCGGGGATGGGGAAACGGTAACTTCAGTGATAGCCATCGTTGCCTCCTAGTAGCCACGCTGGTCAGGAGTGCGCTGGTGCGTCCAACACCGGCGTATCCCACTCTCGCTTTTCTATGACTTGGGCCGATTCCGCGAACTACCTTTGCCCCAATAGTGCTCCGCCTTGTACTCCCTGACGCGTTGAACGTCCGCTTCCGTCCAAAGACGCACACGGATGCCGCCAACGAATTCGGGTTGGGGTGCCGAAATCTTCCTTTCACGTATCCAGCGGAACAGCTTGTCGTTGCCGATTCCAATTAGGCTCGCGACCTGCGCGTAGGCCAACTTCTCATTCGCTGGCCGCGGAGTCTTTTTATCAAACCGAGTAGGTTCCTTGGCGGGTTCCAAGTTGGCCCTCAACTGAGTCGTTAGTTTAAGCGCTGACGGCGAGTCGTGCCTGGCTGGGCATTTCCACGCTCTGAGTCCCCGCTGACCTGCATCTTCTCGCAGAGTTCAACGATGCTGAAACGGTTTGGTGCTCCTACCTTTCGAAGTGCGCGGTGAATGTGATTCTTCACGGTCTGCTCCGACAAGTTAAGCCGCAAAGCAATCTCTTTGTTAGTGAGTCGATGGCGCAACAACTCCACCATTTCCCGCTCCCTTCTGCTCAGGCCAAGGTCTTCCCCCCAAGGAATGTTTGGCAGCAGTGAAGCTTGCTGCATGATCAAGCGGAACAAAACCATGCAGAGTGACGGAGGACAAACGGCCTTGCCCGCCGCGACCGCGCTGATCGTGGCGGCAACTTCCGACGCGGAAGCGTCCTTCAGCACATATCCAACAATGCCTGCGCGAATTGCTCCCAAGAACATCTCCTCATTTGAATCCATATCGACCATCACGATTCGCAGATTTCGAATTGCGCTGCGCAGTGTGGCAACCAGCGTTGACTTTGAAGAAGCCAAGCCGTTGGAATCCAGAAGGATGATTTGTGGACGAACAGCGAGGATCTCGTGATGCACAGACGGCGAGTAAGGACTGGAACCTACGACGCGAACTTCGCTTCTTTTGCTAAGAAGCCGTATCAGAGCTTCGCGCAGCAAACGATTTTCTGCCAGGAGGAATACTTCTGGGACTTTTCGCATACGCCACCTTTCACAAGTAAGGCGTCGGCGTGCCCCCTCTAACGCGCCAATTCCTTCGGATATGAACTGCTTAAGGTAGACGAGAGACAAAACGCTGAACGAACTTGCGTTTCAGGCTCCCACCCACAACCTGGGACATCAGATCGCCACTTCCAAGCACGGGTTGTATCGATAGACCAAGTAAGTTACCATGCTGCTAACAGTTGCACAAGGCAAAACAGAAATCCTCTGGATCAATCTTGCCGATTCCTAAGTGGAACATGATGACCTAGGAACCGCTGCTTCGTATTCCCAACTGTGACTCGGTACTAAAGGTACCACCACTGGTGGCGAGTCTGGTACTCAGTGGTCTAATCCCAGGCGGTACGAAAAGAACTAAGGACTTCCTGTATAGCTCCGAATTGAATCTTGCACTGCTCGACTGTGAGACGTATTCTCGCGCGAAACCTTAGCGCGATGGGAGCATCATGAAGCGAATCCGTGTGCTCGTTGCCACTCAGCCTCGATTAATTCGGGAACTCATCATGGCCACCATTGCTGACCAACCTGACATCGAACTGGTTGGAGAAGTCGGAAAACCGGCGGATCTTGCGGATGCGGTCGCTCAGTCGCGCCCCGATGTGCTGATTGTGGCCATGGACGAACACAAGAATCCAGTTCAGTGCGGATTTTTCCTGGGACGCTATCCAGAGATGAGGATTCTGGCTTTGGCTCCAGAGCAGAATCGCGCCCTTCTCTATTGGGCGATTGTTGACATCCGAACCAAGCCTCTGGAGAGTTCGGAGGCCGGAATTCTAGGCGCCATGCGGCAGGCGGCACCGGTGGTCGGTCTCGCACGAGTATAGGTGCGGTAGTTTTAGTGATTTCTCCGTAAGTGTAATTTAACAATGGGTTTAGCTCACAGAAACCCTGTAAGTGAGGGGGCGAAGCTACGGCTAAACGAACGAATATAGCGATGACCTTAGGACTGCAAGCGACAGCGGATTCTCAGCCAGTGAGGGCAAACCAAATGCCCGGCGAACCCTGGTACGTGCTGTACACCTGTCCTCGCCACGAAAAGCGCGTGGCTACGCAAATCGAGCGGCGCAACTTCTCCAGCTTCCTGCCGCTCTACCGGTCAGTGCGGCGATGGAAGGATCGGCGGAAAGAGCTAATGCTTGCGCTGTTTCCTGGATACGTCTTTGTGCGCATGCCCCTGGAGAACAAGTTGCAGGTTCTCGGGTTGCCGGGGGTGGTGCGACTGGTCTCGTTCAACGGTCAGCCGGCCACTCTTTCTGCAAGCGAGATCGAGACGCTGCAAAATCGACTCTCCGGCGGCGCCCTCAACATTGCACCACATCCTTATCTGTCTAAAGGACGACGGGTCCGCGTGCGCAGCGGAGCGATGGAAGGGCTAGAGGGAATTATCGTTCGCAGAAAAGACCGCTGCCGGGTTGTCTTCTCCATTGATCTAATCCAGCGCTCAGTAGCCGTCGAAGTGGACGAAGCTGATTTGGAAGCCGCCTGAGAACGTCCAACCGTATTCACGAGGTACCCATATGCTGAGGTCCGCACGCGCTATCTCCAGAAAAAGAACGGTTTGGATTGCGGCCCTTCTGCTCTGCCCTTTGCTTCACGGTCAGAGCGATGAACGCTCGCGCGGCGGCCAGAACGATTCGTCGAGGAACCGTTCGACTGGCCTCTCTGAGCTTGCGAAAGATAATCTCAACCGCGTGGCCGCGTCCTCCGTTCAGATCCGGGAGGTGCTGGTCAAAGATACTGGTCTGTTAGTGGAGCTGAAGCGCTGGGTTGCCAAAGAAGCCGCCGATAACGGACAAATCGTAGAAGATTCGAACCTCTCTGATCAGGCCATTTTCGACCGCCTCGATCACGATGTGGCATTCCGCTCCATCGCAACTCGCCTGCTGCAGAGGTATGGGTATCTCCTGCCCACGGCCAATCCGGATTCGGCTTATGGAAAAGAACAAGAGTTCGTTTTGAAAGAACGCGCACGCCGTCTGGTGCAGATTGAAACACAAGAGGACAGTGAATCGCTGAAACCGGAACGAAACGAAACCCAGCAAGTGGACCGCACGGCGACTTGTAATCCTCAAGAAACGGAATGCGAAAAACCCAATGTCAGAAAGCGACAAACCGAGCGGGACCGGGAGACTCCTCAGCAGAACGAAATGACTACTCCCGAGACGAATCCGCGCATGTCGCCCGAAATACCCCGCACCTTGCAGACTGAGCTCTCACCCGAGGGGTTGGCGCCTCGCGACATGTCCTCTGATCCTCAGATCGAATTGGCTTCGGCTGCGATTAAGTCCAGGGAGAGTGATCCGTTCGGCTCGTCGACGCCAGCCATACCTTCGCTTGATTCCCTATCGCCCACAAAGAGGTTGCCATATTCCGAGAGGAGTAACTCCCGCGAGAATGTCTCCAGCAATGAAATCTCGCGAGAGTCGGTGCCAACAAATTGGAAGCGACGAACACAACTTGATCGCGAAGCGGACGTCAATCCCGTCAAGATGGTGCGTCCGGCCAACCCCTACTCTGACATTCCTTCGCTCTACGACATGTATGTACAAGCCGCTGCATGGCAGCGCCCAGCAGAGCGGTTCGGCCTGGACGTATTCCGCAATACGACGAATCAGCCCGACATCGTTCCTATGGACCTGCCGGTGGGGCCTGATTACGTTGTGGGCCCTGGCGATAGTCTGGCAATCGATCTCTGGGGCAGCGTCTCGCAAAGGATGATCCGCCTGGTCGACCGTGGAGGACGGGTTGCGTTGCCGGATACAGCTCCCCTACTGGTAAGCGGAAAGAGTCTGGGTGAGATTCAGCTCGACGTGCAGCACGCGCTGCGCAGCGTGTATCGCGATGTGTCAGCCGATGTTTCGCTGTCGCGTTTGCGGACGGTACGCGTCTACGTGGTCGGAGACGTCGCAGAGCCCGGCGCCTATGACATCAGCTCGCTGTCGACCCCACTCAATGCTCTGTTTGCTGCGGGTGGGATCACTCCGCGCGGCTCCTTGCGCGCATTGCGCCATCTCCGCGGCAGCCAGTTAATCGAGCAAGTGGACGCGTATGATCTGCTGCTGCATGGCGTACGCTCTGATCTGAAGCGGCTTGAGAATGGCGACACATTGCAGGTTCTGCCCATGGGGCCACAAGTGACGGTCGATGGCATGGTGCGCCGTCCGGCGGTATATGAACTGGCAAATGAGAGATCGCTCGCAGAGGTGCTCCAACTCGCTGGGGGGATTCTGCCTACAGCGGCGTTGCGTCACATTGAGGTGCAGCGAGTCGAAGCGCACGAAAAGCGCACAATGCTGACCTTGGATCTCACAAGTACCGACTCCAAAGACGTTGACAAACAACTGCAGGCATTTGAGATTCAGGACGGCGACCAGGTGCATATCTTCCCGATTGCCGCTTACAACGAAGACTCCATATACCTGCAGGGGCACGTGCTGCGGCCGGGGCGTTACTCGTACAAGCCCGGAATGAAATTGACGGACCTGATCTCATCGTATGGCGACATGCTTCCAGAACCCGCGGCGCACTATGCGGAAATCATCCGTTTGAATGCACCCGATTTTCATCCCAGCGTGGAAAGCTTTGATATCTCGGCCGCGTTGGCAAATCCTGCTGCTGCCCCTGTCTTGAAGCCTTTGGACACAGTGCGAATTTTCAGCCGATATGATTTCGAGGCCCCACCCGAAGTTTGGGTGGGTGGCGAAGTACGCGCGCCAGGACCGTATCGCACATCCGGTCAAGCGCACCTTCGTGATGCAATCCACCTCGCCGGGGGAGTCACTCCGGATGCGGCGCTCGATTCGGCTCAACTGTTCCGTACGCAGGCCGACGGCACGATGAAGATTCTCAGCGTCGACTTGAGTGAGGCGCTCGCCGGCAATCCTGTGGATAACATCATCCTGCAGTCGCGCGACCGACTGCTAATCCATAAGAGTCTGGCGAAAGTGGACGCACCAACGGTCGACATCCGAGGCGAGGTCGCAAAGCCTGGGCGGTATCCGCTGACCACAAACATGCGCGTCGAAGACCTGGTCAGCGTAGCCGGCGGGTTGAAACGAAGTGCTTCCGCAGACAGTGCTGATCTCACCCGCTTCGTTGCCGGCGGCGGCGCCAATGAACATGTCGAAATCAAGTTGGCTTCGGCACTGTCGGGAGCGGTGAACGACAATCTTCCGCTGCGCCGTGGAGACGTTCTCGCCATTCGACAGATTCCGCAGTGGAATGATCTCAGCGCGTCCGTGACGGTGAGGGGTGAAGTGCAGCACCCGGCCACCTACGGAATCGAGCCCGGCGAGCGTCTCAGTTCCCTTCTGGCGCGCTGCAACGGTTTCACCGCCCAGGCTTATCCTTACGGAGCCGTGCTCATCCGCCAGGAAGTTCGCGAACTAGAGATGCGATCGCATCTCGAACTCGTGAGTCGAGTGAAGAATGAGGAGAAGTACCTGAAGTCTCTGCCCGAAGGGGACGCCGACCAGAAGAACGCGAAGCTAACCGCAATAGCGCAGACCGACACGGCCCTTCAGCAACTCGAGGCCACCGCACCGGTCGGACGGGTTGTCATTCACATTCCTTCCGACCCCAAGCAACTGCCAAAAACTCCAGCCGATGTTCAGTTGCGCGATGGCGATGTTCTGATCATCCCCAAGAAGACAAATTTCGTGATGGTCAGCGGCCAGGTCTACAACCCAACCGCCGTCAGCTATCTGCCGGGGAAGAGTGCGAAATGGTACCTAAGCCAATCCGGAGGCTTGACGCAGATCGCCGACAAAAGCGCGGTCTTTGTGATCCGGGCTAACGGATCGGTCCTCTCCGCCAAGAACAACTCCGGCTTCTGGATGGGCGATCCCATGAGTGCCGTTCTTAAACCGGGAGATTCGATTGTAGTGCCTGAGAAGGCGCCCAAAATCGGTAATCGCAACTGGCTACCGATTTTGCAGGCGGCTCAAGTGGCCTCCTCGATCGCTTTGACCGTTGCGTACATCCATCCGTAATTCTGGGCAAGCAGTGCTGAAAACGAGGACAGGCTGTCTGGCATCGGTTTTGGCCGCGTGGGTAGCTTTTCTACCTGCTTCGCAAGCTTGGTCCCAAGAGCAAACAGAAACGAAGGCTGTGAGCGCACCTCAAAACGACAACGCGGGGGAGTCCCAAACAAAGGAAAAAATGCCAGTCCCAACAAACCGCTATGTGCCCTCCAACGATGCGGCACGGACGGGGTTTATGGGGCACGTCGCCGATTTCGTTGACGACCAGAAGCAGATATGGACTAGCCCTTCACGAATCCGCCTATCAGACGCGAACTGGCTAGTGCCCCTCGGTGGAATCACTGCCGGTCTGTTCGTAACAGATCGCGAGCAGAGCGCATCGCTGTCGCACAACCCCAGCACCATCAAGAACTACAAGACGGTCTCGAACTATGGAGTTGCAAGCTTGGTCGGCGCGGGAGCAGGCCTCTATCTGTTCAGCTTCCCGACCCACAACGAGCATTGGCGAGAGACCGGATTTCTCGCGGGCGAAGCCGCTCTCAACAGCCTGGTCACGGTTGAGGCTCTGAAGTATTCGCTGGGGCGCGAGCGTCCTTACCAGGGCAACGGCGCCGGCTCCTTTTTTCAAGGTGGCACGTCGTTCCCATCGGAACATGCTGCCGCTGCGTGGTCGATTGCAGGAGTGATTGCCCATGAGTATCCCGGTACGTTACCGAAGCTGTTGGCGTACGGGATGGCCTCGGCAGTCAGTTTCTCAAGAGTTCGGGGGCAGCAACACTTTCCATCGGATGTGGTCGTAGGCAGCGTGTTGGGATACCTCATCTCCCAGAACGTCTATCGTCACCGGCACAATCCTGAAATCGGCGGCGGTGCATGGGAGTCGCCTCACGAATTCGTCGCAGGCGATAAAGTCCGCACTCCGTCCTTCATGGGGTCTCCCTACGTTCCACTGGATAGCTGGATCTATCCAGCACTCGAACGCTTGGCGGCATTAGGTTATGTGAAGACCGCTAGTCTTGGAATTCGTCCTTGGACCCGGCTGGAGTGTGCCCGGCAGTTAAGCGAAGCCGCCGAACTCCAGCCCGAGACAGACGCCCCCTCGGAAGTCGAGCAACTCTTCACTGCACTCTCGCAAGAGTTCGCTCATGACTCGGATTTGGTAAGTGGCGAAAGCAACCGCGATGTCCAAGTGGAATCTATGTATTTCCGCACGCTGGGAATTTCAGGCAGGCCACTGACCGACAATTATCATTTCGGCCAGACGATACTTAACGATTACGGCAGGCCTTACCAAGAAGGCTTTAACAGTGTGGCGGGAATATCGGGATGGACCACGGCTGGCCCTTTCGTAATCTATGCACGCGGAGAATATCAATCGTCCCCATCTGCTCCATCGCTTTCCCCAGCCGCGCTGAATTTCATCAGTACTGTCGATGGCCTGCCTCCCAATCCTCCTTCGTTCCCAATCGCAGCCGTCAGCCGGTTTCAGTTGCTGGATGCTTATGTGGGAATGAACCTTGCCAACTGGCAATTCTCGTTTGGCAGGCGCAGCTTGTGGTGGGGTCCAAGCGAAAGCGGGACCATGATGTTCACGAACAACGTTGTTCCGCTCGACAAGATGTTCAGCATAGATCGGGTTACCCCTTTTCGTCTGCCCTGGCTTTTCCGCTATCTCGGCGATATCCGCTTGCAGTTTTTTATCGGACAGTTATCTGGACACGAGTTTCTCAGCACACTATTCAGCGGCAAACCGGGCCCGACAATCGGACAATACGGTCAGGCGCTGCACAGTCAGCCGTTTCTCAACGGTGGGAAGATCAGCTTTAAGCTGACCGCGAACTTCGAGTTCGGCCTTTCGAAGACGACGATTTATGGCGGCCCCGGACTCCCGCTGACTCCCGAGACATTCCTGCGATCGAGCCTTGGGTTACATTATCACGGTGATCCATTGGGAGATGGTCGGTCGAGTGCTGATTTTTCCTATCGAATTCCGAAGCTGCGTGACTGGCTGAGTTTTTATGGAGAGGCCATGAGCGAAGACGAGCCTTCTCCGATCCCATATATGAGACAGTCGATCTTTCAGGGTGGGCTTTACCTCGCCAGAATTCCGAAAATCCCGAAGACCGATTTGAGGCTCGAGGGCGGGTCAACCAGCGCCGTCCAGTACAATGGTTTTCCGGGCGGGTATTTCTACTGGAATGGTCAATACCTTAATGGTTACACGAACGGCGGCGGGCTCATTGGAACTTGGTTGGGACGAGCGGCACAAGGCGAGTCCGTACGGACAGACTATTGGCTATCTAGCAAGAGTAAGATTGGGCTGGAACTGCGGCATCGAAAAGTGGATCAGAAGTTTCTTCCACAGGGCGGAACTCAGAACGACGTCGCCGTAAACGCGGACATCTTTGCTGGCGCCGGCTTTCGCTTTTCGGGCAATGTGCAGTATGAGCGTTGGCAGATTCCAGTGCTGGCAACGAACCGCCAATCCAACGTAGCTGCTTCCTTCGAGTTCGGCTTTTGGCCCCGGCCGCATCGTCGTTGAACGGGGAACTGTTGGGAATCGAGCCCATTAACGAATGACCGGCCTCCAGTCTCTGCCGGTTCAACTTAGAGGATCATAGTCAGTTACCACATGTGCACCGAGTCTCTGTATTTGTGATTACGTCCACCGCGCAAGGGAAAGTACGCTAGAAGAAGCGATGTCGCAACAAAGAGTCCCCATTCTCGAGCCGCAGTCTAACCCGGAGATACCCACCGTTGGTCGCCTGCAGCCGCGTGATGATGGTCCAAGGGATCTGGTTGCCAGACTGCAATTGCTGTGGGACTATCGCCGGCTGCTTTTTCGTATTGGAGGCTTCGGTTTGGTGGTGTTCACGCTCATTGCATTTCTCATTCCTCCGAAGTACGACTCGGTCACACAGCTCATGCCGCCTGACACTGATAGTTCGGGCGCAGCTATGTTAGCGGCTATCGCCAGCAAAGGAGGCGACGCCTTGAGTGGCTATGCGAGCAATCTGCTCGGCATCAAGAGCTCCGGTGCACTGTTCGTTGGCATCCTTCGCAGCCGGACAGTAGAAGACTCACTCATCAATAAGTTCGATTTGCGCAAGGTCTATTGGGTGCGCCGCTGGGAAGACGCTCGGAAGCAGCTAGAAGAGCGAACATCGATTGTAGAGGACCGCAAGAGCGGCATAATTACTATTTGGGTCCGTGATCGGAGCAAGCAGCGAGCGCAAGCTATGGCACAGGCCTACGTGGACCAGCTGAACACTGCTGTCTCTGCACTCTCGACGTCCTCAGCCCGGCGCGAACGAGAATTCCTGGAAACACGGCTGAGGGCGGTGAAGCAGGACTTGGACCAGGCGGCTCAGGACTTCAGTCAGTTTGCCAGCAAGAACACCGCTATCGACATCGCGGAGCAGGGTAAGGCCATGGTAGGTGCGGCTGCCCGGGTGCAAGGCGAGTTGATCGCCGCCGAGGCCCAGCGGCAAGGACTCGAACAAATCTACACCGCCAACAATACTCGCGTCCGGGCCGCGCAAGCCACCATTGACGAACTACGGAGACAGTTGAATAAACTCGGTGAGGCAGGCACGGGACCTGGCACTCCGAGCGGCGAAGGTTCACTCTACCCCTCCATACGGCAGCTGCCCATTCTAGGCGTTACTTATTCTGATCTATACCGGCGCATCAAGATCCAAGAGGCCGTATACGAGACCTTAACCAAGCAATACGAGTTGGCCAAGGTGCAGGAGGCCAAAGAAATCCCTACTGTCAAGGTACTTGACCCGCCCAACTATCCCGAAAGGAGCGCAACTCCGCCGCGGGCTCTAATCGCAGGTTTCGGAGTGTTGTTTTCTCTTGGACTGGGATGCGCGTGGGTACTCGGAGCTGCTTTCTGGGATAACGTCGACCCGCAAGACTCGCGCAAAATCCTCACCCAAGAAGTTTTGGGGGGCCTGAGGCGTGATGGCAATGCAATCGGTTTCTACGGAGCGCGCGTTCTTCGGATCGTTAAAGCACGGTTTCGCTCCGAAAAGGATCCTACCTGATCAGAATCACGGAACGTCACCTTTGCTCATTGCGAATTCCAAAGTGAAGCGAACAGCTCTTAACTTGGTTAGCGTCATCGGAGGCGAGACACTTCTTCGCGCTGCAAACTTTCTTGCCGTGGTCGTAATTGCACGACTTTATGGTGCGGGAGTACTTGGACTGTATGCAACCGCGCTCGCTTATGCAACCGTGGCAGTTATGATTGCGGAGAACGGCCTCCAGATCTCCTCGATCACAGAAATTAAACGCACCTCAGCAGACATTCATGGGTTGGTGTCCCAGCTTTGGACGCTGCGCATTTTCCTATTTACTGTGATGTCGGCGGTCCTAGCTCTGATTGGCTGGTTCAGCCAATGGCCAAAGGAAGTCTGGATTATCGGGATCCTGGTTACTGTGCGAGTTCTTCTCTATTCATATTCACAACTGCAGTTCGCGGTCTTAAAGAGCATAGATCGGATGCGAGTAATAGGGCCTATCCAGACTCTCAATTTTTTCATCCTCACTCTCGGGATCGCGGCCACTTATCATTATTCTTGGAATATCAAATTGCTCTTGTGGAGCTTCATTATAGCCCAGGTCACAGAAATCCTCTTGTCATTCCGAGTCTTGTGGCGCTGGGGACTTCGGCCCTCAAAATTTGTGATGCGAGAGTGTTGGAACCTGTTCAAGCGTTCCACGCCAATCGGAATGACCTACGTGATGGCAGGAATTACGATGCGTACTGACGTCATTGTGCTGTCGGCATTAGGTTCCCGTTCAGACGTCGGACACTTCGCTGCGGCTCACATGGGGGTGGTACTCTTCTATTCCCTCTCATGGTTGTTTGGCAGTGTCCTGTTAACGGATTTTACCCGCTTGGCGAGCAATCCAGCTGAATTCGATGGATATGCCAATCGTTGGACAAAACTGCTGCTTTCGGTGGGTGGAGTGGGTGCTCTAGCTCTTTATTTTATTGCGCCGCCGGCCGTTTTATTCCTTTATGGCGAAGAGTTCGCAATCACATCTCGGTTAGCCTCGATAATGATACTGGCACTCCCTCTAATCCTACTAAATGCTGTCTACTTGAGCCGTGCAATCGCTATTGGTGCCAAGCGGGTCTATCTAGGCACTTACCTCGGAACTTCCATCGTAGCTATAACATTAGACGTCCTGTTGGCTCGGGCGTATGGAGGCGTGGGTATCGCGTTTGCTATCGTCGCACGCGAGCTACTGATGTTCCTTATATTCAGAACTCAAGCCTCGGTGTCAAGTCGCCGCAGGATCCTGATCACGGAACCGTCGTACACCTCTCAAGTGGAAGAGGCTATCGATATTTAGCGAGTTTTGTTTGAGTGCAGGTTTGCTAGAGAACACACCTAGCTAGCCCTTGGATTTGAAGTCCCTTGTCATGTCAGCGCAACCGCGCCAAGGAACCCTGGAATGAAAATGGGAAAGGCAGCCGAAACGGCGCTGTTAATCGTTCGTAGTTTGCTTTTCGGAGCAAATGTCGCCTCGCTGTCGATGATTGGAAAGCCTCGAGATTTATTTCGCTACGTAGGCGAAAGCCTGCTCCTGTACCACTCGATCGCTTCGCGGCGGGGAGTGCCCCAAAAGAACGTCTACGAAGTACTTAACCCTACTCGTACTAATGGATGCAATGGCACCGCCGAACAGATCGTCCTAGGAAATCTAGATGGCAAGGGCGCTTGGTTTCAACCGGAGGCGGCCTACGCCATTGACATCGTTAGCCTTTGCCTCATTTGCCGGATTCTCAAACCGAAAATGGTATTTGAGATAGGTACGTTGACGGGATACACCTCTCTGCACTTCGCGTTGAATACAGATGACGATGCTCGTATTTTTACGCTGGATCTTCCCAAAGACCTATCTGTCCGACCCCGATTGAAAACAGACTACGCAGATGATATGGGGATAAACCGCCATTCGGTTGCGCGGGAATACTGCTTCGAAAACGCTCCCGGGGCTTCTAAGATAAGCCTGTTGTTCGGAGACAGCGCGACTTTCGATTTCTCCCCCTTCTACGGCAAAATCGATTTTTGCTTCGTTGATGGTGCACACTCATACGACTACGTTCGTTCCGACACCCTAAACGTCCTCAAGTGCTGCCGTCCGGGCAGTGTGATTGCTTGGCATGACTTTGGACGGGCAGCCGTACGCGGTGTAGCAAAGTGGGTCTGTGAATTTGCTCGTGACCACGAAGTCTATTCCGTACCCGGCGGCTCGCTAGCTTACACGGTTGTTCGCTAGACGCGAAGAAGTGGAAGAGATCCTAGTGAGCAAGTTCGTCATTATCTTACTCGTCCTAAGTCTCACGGAAAATATCTTCCCGGCGTTCAACGTGGTTGCCATCGTGGGCATGGTTCTTCTTTACCTGGTTCATCATCAAGCCAATGTCGCCGGTCCGGATGGCGCTCCGCGACGGGCGCGGCGTTTCACAATTTATGCCTATGGTTACTGGGTAACGAGTTACCTGTTGACATCTGCTCCGATCAGCAATCTCTTCTCTTATGACTTCCTCCGATTTGACGGTGCACTTTTGATTGCTTATCTTCCTTTATTGTTTTTTGTCGACTATTCACTTGGTGAAGACTTTATCCGACATAGCGTGGCGGTATTTCTAAGCGTGCTTTCCGTGGTCGCGATCTTCGGAGCTGCTGAATTTGCTGATACGCTAGGAGTGCCACTGGGGCTTTCCGCTCTACCGGACGAATTGCAACTAGTCCACTTCGCCCCCAGCCCACCACAGTACATATTGCATGGTTTGTTTCGGGCTCACAACGCGGCTGGTGCTGTATACGCACTCGCGTCCTGTATCTCTCTCGCGTTGTTACTTCAAGAAAGGAAGACCAAAGTGTTGTCTCCTCGGACATTTTGGTTTGCTGCAATCTTCACTGGATTAGTCCTGTCCAAGTCGAGAACTGCCTACACGGCGTTTGTACCCGCCAGTATTTTCATATTTGCAACAGCCCGCAAGAACCTGAGGCAATCCCTCAAAATCGTGGCCCTAGTCGTTCTTCCTCTTTCTGCGTTCCTTCTGATCCAACCGGAAGTGAGTCAGCGGGTAGAGGGAATAACGGACACGGAGGATCCTAACGTTTTTAACCGCTTCATTGTTTTCAAGGACGCGCTGGATGATTTTTACATGAGCCCTCTCCTGGGCATCGGCTTTGGTCGTCATAATGATGACTCATTAAAGTTCTCAGGTATCCCTAATGTCGCGTACATCGCGACGGCCGGCGAGGTCATAAACAGCGATGAGCACGCGCACAATTCTTACTTGCACTTTTTGGCGGAAGGAGGGATCATCGGCCTCACACTGATGATGAGCATATGGGTCTCGTTATACCGCTGGGTGAAAAGAAGTCGATTACAATTTGCCGAGTCTACGTTCGGAAGAGCCTTTGCCACGGGAGTGCAGGCTTGCGTCATCCTAGAGTTGCTTATTAGCTTTACTGAGCACTCGCTTGGTACTGGTGTGAGCGTCTTGTGCACGCTTACCATGGTGGGACTGTTGCAAAATTTAGTGGTGGCCGAAGGACGAGTTCGCGTTCTCATACCTGCTAGACTTCAACCTGCAACGTAAGGCCGATGACCAGTCACATGAATCTGTTATCACAGAGATGCGCGATTTGACGAAGGATAGATCGGGCCTCAAGGTTGCCATTGTTCACTACTGGTTTGTCGGTTTAGGCGGTGGTGAAAGGGTAGTAGAGGCGTTGGCGGAGATGTTTCCCCAGGCACACCTGTTTTGCTTGGTGGCCGATCCGGCCACGATGACGCCGCGACTGCGGGCACACCGTCTCACCACCTCCTTTCTGCAGCGGATCCCGGGGTCCCGGCGCTGGTATCGGCATTTTTTGCCTTTGCAACCATTCGCACTAGAGCAGCTCGATCTGAGTGGATACGATCTGGTGATCAGTTTGGAATCGGGTCCGGCAAAAGGAGTGATTACTCACACTCAAACTTGTCACATTTGCTACTGCCTATCTCCGATGCGCTACCTGTGGGACATGTATCCAGAATATCGGCGAGGGCTGGGACGGTTGGTGCGAGCGGTGTTTTCCTTGACGTCGCATTATCTGCGAATATGGGACCTCGCTTCCGCTTCGCGAGTAGACTACTTTGGTGCGATATCGCAAACGGTCGCATCCCGGGTTCGAAAGCACTACCGTCGCGACGCGAGAGTCATCTATCCCCCAGTCAACGTCTCTAATGGCTACTTGGCGGAGAAGACGGGCGATTACTATCTCGTAGTGGGCCGCCTAGTCGACTACAAACGTGTAGACCTCGCGATCAACGCGTGCAACCGACTCAACCGGCGACTCCGCATTATCGGAAAGGGCGACCAGTGGGCGAGACTACACGGACTAGCTGGTCCAAGCGTCGAATTCCTGGGCCCAGCTGACGACCGGACTGTGCGCGAAAACTTCGCACACTGCCGAGCGCTGCTTTTTCCCGGCGAGGAAGACTTTGGAATCGTTCCGGTCGAAGCACAATCGTTTGGCCGTCCTGTTATCGCCTACGGTCGGGGGGCCGCCCTTGAGACAGTGATTGGCCTTGGCGCGGGCGGCAGCGAAGGTCCCGAAATATCAACAGGCCTATTCTTTGCTGAACAAACTCCCGAATCTCTTATCGACGCGATTCTTCGCTTTGAATCAGTGGAGGTTGCGTTCTCCCCTGAATTCATTCAGCGTAGCGTGCGACGTTTTGATCTTCCCCGTTTTAAGTCGGAGATGTCTGACTTTATTGAAGAACGCATTGCGGACTATTTTCGTCCACAGGCCGCAATGGCCAACCACGTCATCGGTCGTACTACCCGAACGGAACTGGCCGAGCAAGGAAGCGTTCGCTCTATTGTCGATGAGTGATCGTCCTGCCGTACTGAAAAGGCCGACTCGTTTAGAGACCTGAATCTCGCGTTGGCCCAAAAAGAAAAAATAGGAAGAGCTTAAAGCTGGGAACATGTTAGAGTTTCCAGCCTGATATGGAAGTTGCATTGTACTTTGCAGATCGACGCAGTCCACGCTTACGGAGGTAAGCCCCATGCAAATTTTCATCGATTCCGCCAACGAAAAAGAGATCGTCTACTTGCTCCGGCAAGGCATCGTTGATGGGGTCACGACCAACCCCACGATCATGCTGAAGGATGGAGTCTCTGATATTGAAGCAGCGGCGAAGCATCTGTGTGGTCTCCTTGGTGAGCGGCCTCTTAGCGTAGAGGTCACCACCAATAACCATCAGCAGATGTTGGAACAGGCCCGAACGTTTGCCACCTGGGGACGAAATATTGTTGTGAAGATCCCCGTCGTAAACGAATTCGGCGAGTCGAGCTTAGACGTCATTAACGAACTGACAGGGGAAGCCATTGCGGTCAATGCCACAGCCATTCTTTCATTTAACCAAGCGGTCCTGGCCACCAAGGCCGGCGCGACCTACGTGAGCATATTTGCCGGCCGGATTGCTGACGAAGGCAACGACCCGACGGTAACGATTCGCAATGTGCGTACATGGCTTAGCGAATGGGAGTACTCCGCCAAGATCATCGTCGGCAGCGTGCGGACTGCCATCGATATCCAGAATGCGGCTCTCGCCGGAGCGCATATAATAACGGTGCCACCACCCTTCTTCGCAAAGATGATCGATCACAAATATACGCGTGACACGGTCCGTCAATTCAACCGGGACGCGGAAAAGGCATTGGCGGATATCGTGACGTCACAAGTGGCGTCAGTACCCTCCGGAAATGGCCAGTAAAACAAGGTAGATCTGCGAGGACAGCGGTGATGGTCACATCGGAACCCGTGTTAGCCCAGTCTCAGACCGTTCCCGACGCGCTGCAACTGACCTTGCCATCGCAACCGGAGTCGGGCCTCTCGAAGCTTCTTAGCCAGTTATGGTTCAAGAAAGTTTTGTTTCTAGCGAGTGACGTTCTTACCATATCGCTAGCCCACTACCTCGCCGAGTCCCTGACCAATCGCTGGCTAAAAGTGTCCCTAGCTTACCTGAATCCAAGTCGTTACTACGTTTTTTACGTATTAGTTTTTGTCGTTGTTTCGTACTTTTTTGGAGGCTATAAAGACCCCAACTCACGCCGACCAGAGAGAGAACTCGAAGCGGGCTTTAAAGGTATTTCCCTTTTTTTTGTGGCCGTGTCATTGGCGAACGTCCTCCTTTCTGGGCCTCAAAGCTTGTCACCCTACCTTGTGAGTTGCTGGTTCGGCAATTCCATTCTGCTCGTACTGGGGGCTCGCTTCGGCCTGCGCGGACTCTATTATGCGCTCTGGCATCACGGACTGGCACGTGAAACCGCGCTGCTGGCGGGACCTACAAGTCGCATTACCGACCTGATGCGGCAATTGTCGATGCAGAAACACCTGAGGTATAAGGTTCTAGGAGCCCTTTTAGAGTCGACCGGAAAGCCGCCAGATATCGAAAAAACTCGTTGTGTGGTGCCAATTCTCGGATTTCTGCAAGACTGGGAGGAAATCGTCGACCAGTTGCACGTTCGCTGGCTGATACTCAGCCTTTCCGCAAACGAATTGAGTCAGTATCCCGAAGCGCGCGAGATCGATCGGCGTTGCCACGAGAAAGGAATAGCAGTCCAGATCTATTCTGGTCTTCTGAGCTCTTTCGAGTTTGAGTATGAGCGTGACGAGTTCTCTGGTTGTTTTCATCTTTTCTCTCGTCCGCACTGGTCGCGACCGTTGCAGATGGCAGCCAAAGCTGTAATGGACCGATTCATCGGCGCTATAGGCAGCGTTGTTGTCGTGGCGCTAACGCCCATAGTCGCGCTGCTGATCAGACTGGAAGGTCCGGGGCCGATATTTTACCGTCGCGAATTTGTCGACCAAGACGGTACAATCCGCCATTACCTTAAGTTCCGCAGCATGGTGGAAGACGCAGACCTACAACTCCAGACAGACAAAGTTCTTAGAACGCAGTTCGAGCACAAGTACAAGCTGGAGCAAGACCCTCGTATCTCGCGTGTGGGCCGCATTCTGCGCAGGTACAGTATCGACGAGTTTCCCCAATTCTTCAGCTTGCTAACAGGACGACTAAGTTTCGTAGGCCCAAGGGTCATTTCAGGCGCAGAACGAAGCCGGTACGGTAATCTGCTTCCGAGGCTACTCTCCGTGAAGCCTGGACTCACTGGCTACTGGCAAGTAATGGGACGCCAGAAGACTTCATATGACGATCGCATTCAGATGGATATGTTTTACATTGAACATTGGTCTATCTGGTTAGACCTGGTGATTACAGCTAAAACATTCTGGAAGGTGCTCTGGGCGGACGGAGCTTACTAAAAAAAGGGGTTCATAATACCAATGAGAATTCTAGTTACTGGTGCAGCTGGTTTTATTGCGTCTCACATCTCTGACGCCTATATCAATCTCGGAAATGAAGTTGCCGTTCTAGACGATCTCTCTCGCGGACGCCGCCAGAACCTAAACCCAGAGGCACGCTTCTATGAAGGGGATATCCGCGACCGTGCGTTCATTCAACATGTGTTCTCGGAGTTCAAGCCACAGGCCGTAAACCATCACGCAGCCCAAATGGATGTTCGTCGTGGAGTGCGCGAGCCTGTTTTTGACGTCGAGGTGAATGTCCTGGGTTCATTGAACCTCCTGGAAGCAGTAGTGGCCCACAAAGTTCAGCGCTTCATTTATATCTCAACTGCGGGTGCGGCCTACGGCGAACCAAAGCAACTGCCGGTCCCCGAAGACTACGCCATAAACCCAATCACTCCGTACGGCATCAGCAAACATACCGTCGAGCATTACCTTTTCACATACCGTCATTTATACGGACTCAGTTACGCTGTTTTGCGCTATGGGAACGTATACGGACCTAGGCAGAGCTCTCAAGGCGAAGCCGGTGTTTTTGCAATCTTCACTGAACAGATCATGTCAGGGACGCAACCCGTGATCTACGGCGATGGAAGAAAGACACGCGATTACGTCTACATTGAAGATGTGGTCGCGGCCAACGTGGCCGTCCTCGATAAAGGCGAGGGGCAAATCTTCAACATAGCTAGCGGGCAACCAACCACAGACCTGGAAGTATTTGGCCTGGTCGCTAATTTGCTTGGACAGCCCAGTCTGCAACCGCGCTACACATCCATACGGCCCGGTGAGATCCAAGACATCTACCTTGATATAAGCAAAGCCAAGCGGTACCTCGAATGGTCTCCCACAATATCGATTGCTGAAGGAGCCTCCCGGACGGTCGAATCTTTCCAGCAAGCGGCACAGTTGGCCACACCCCGCTCCTGACCGACCTGGATCGTTGTTTACGAGAAGAATAGATGCAGCTTGCTAATCGTGTCTGCCTAATCGCCGGTGCATCGGGCGCAATTGGGGATGCGATCGCGCGGCGTTTTCAAGAGGAAGGCGCCTTTCTGGCGTTGACATACTTCTCCAGAAAACAGCAGCAGCGAGAATCGGAAACTGGACGAGATAACGAGAAAACTCTCCAAATTCCGTTGGACATTCGGGTGCGCGAACATGTTGCAGAAGTAACAAAGCGCGTGACCGACAGGTTTGGGCGGATTGATGTGTTGGTAAATTGCACTGGAATCTTGGGTCCGATAGGCCCCACCTCAGCAGTCGTAGAGGATGATTGGGTGCATGCAGTAGAAACGAATCTTTTCGGCAGCTTCTACCTCACGCGCGCGGTCTTGCCGGTGATGCTGGCCCAATCAATGGGGAAGATTATCCACTTTTCCGGTGGAGGGGCGGCCTACGCTCGGCCCTATTACAGCGCATATAGCACGAGCAAAGCTGCGCTGGTCCGGTTTACCGAAAGTCTTGGCGAAGAATTGCGGGAGGCCCACATCGACGTCAACACTATCGCTCCTGGCGCAGTTAACAGTCGAATGTGGGATCAAGTCCGCGCACTGCGAGATCCCGATCCCAAGACCGTTGAAGAGATTCGAAAGATGGAAGAGACCGGCGGCGTCGCACCGGATCGGGCTGCCGACCTAGCCGTGTTTCTCGCTTCGGACCGTTCCAACGGACTCACCGGACGGCTCATCAGCGCTGTGTGGGATGATTGGAGAGCTCTTGACCGTCGAATCCCCGAAGTCATGAACTCGGACGCGGGAACACTGCGACGAGTACCATTAAGGTAATCAGATGCTAGGTGTTGCGATAATCGGCGCCGGAAATATCGGCAAGGTGCGAGCCAACGTCATTCAACGCTCTCGCGATTCGCGGGTCGTTGTCGTCGCAGATCTAGACCATGCGCGCGCGATGACACTAGCAACGCAGATCGGCGTTTGTGGCACGACTGACTGGCAGAGAGTCGTACGAGATCCACAAGTGGACGCCGTCGTCGTGTGCACACCCACGAAGTTTCATGGGGATGCAGCCACACCGGCACTGCAGGCCGGGAAACACGTGCTGTGCGAAAAGCCCCTTGCGCGCTCCGTATCGGAAGCTGATGATATTGTGAAAACCGCTGAGGCTCATCGTCGCGTATTGAAGACTGGCTTCAATTATCGCTACATGGACAATGTCTGCAAAGCAAAGGAGTTGATTGAGGACAATGCCATAGGACCGCTCTACTTCTTGCGCTGCCGTTATGGTCATGGTGGCCGCCCCGGATACGAAAAAGAATGGTGCACCGACAGGGAAATCTCGGGTGGCGGCGTGTTGTTAGAACAAGGTATACACATTCTCGACCTAGTGCGGCATCTCCTCGGTGAACCAGCACGGGTCACGGCCTCAACATCGCGTTTCTTTTGGAACTTCCCGGACGTTGAAGATAACTGCTTCCTCGAGATCCAAACGACGGAGTCACAAACCGCACAAATCCATGTAAGTTGGACTCAGTGGATCAACATACTTTCATTGGAGATTTTTGGGCGTGACGGCTACTTAAGCCTCAGCGGACGGGATGGGCACTATGGGCCACAGCGTCTTCTGTGGGGCAAGCGGCAGGCCAACCACGGCCGTCCTGCTGAAGAAGTCTTCGAGTTCCCGCTCGAAAATGCTTCATGGGAAAACGAATGGCTAGAGTTCACAAGTGCAATCAAGTCTGGAAAACAACCCATGGGGAATACAGCCGACAGCCTCCGGGCCCTGCAATTGGTAGAGGCGGCCTATGAAAGCTCATACCGCCGTACATGGGTCGAGGTTGCGCCGTCAATTATGTTGGCAAGGAGTCCTAAATGATCATTACTAAAACACCCTTTCGAATCACTCTAGGCGGTGGCGGCACCGATCTTCCCTCCTTTTATACGGAACACGGGGGTTTCATCCTGGCCGTCGCCATCGACAAGTACATGTACCTAAACGTCAATACGCCGATCCTGGATGACTTCATCCGGGTGCAATATAGCAAGACCGAGATTGTAAGCCATGCAGATGAAGTCCAACACACTTTGGTTCGCGAAGCGCTGCACTCCTTTCACATTGCGAACGGCATCGAGATCGTGTCGATGGCTGACATTCCGGCAGGCACTGGGCTAGGGTCTTCCAGTTGTTACCTCGTTGGACTGCTGAACGCGCTACACACTTTGACGCGTACGCCGGTGGGCACGCAGGAACTGGCGGAGGAAGCCTGCAGAATTGAACTCGAGAGGCTTAAAAAGCCCATTGGCAAGCAGGATCAGTACATGGCTGCGTTCGGTGGCCTTACCGCGCTCGAAATCTCAACAGACGGCCATGTAAATCCGACGCGCCTCTGCTTAGGCGTTGAGTTACTGGAGGCTTTGGAAAGTAACACACTCTTGTTTTACACAGGAGGAGCCAGAGACGCAGTCAGCATCCTACAACAGCAAGACCTTGCAACCAAGCAGAAGACTGGAACGGTTGTAGGCAGTTTGCGGGAGATCAAGGACATCGGAGTTGAAATCCAAGACGCCATCGTTCGTGGCAATCTCACCCGCTTCGGTGAACTACTAGACATCCACTGGCAGACGAAAAAGAGACTGTCGGGAAGTATCAGCAATCCGCAAATCAACGAGTGGTACGAACTTGCCAAGCGCAGCGGAGCGATTGGGGGGAAGATTTGCGGAGCGGGCGGAGGCGGATTCCTGATGCTGTACTGTGAACGCGATAAACCGCGCCTGCGAGAGGCCATGCGAGGAGTGGGCCTTCGCGAATTGAATTTCCGTTTCGAATTCGAAGGCAGCAAGGTGGTCTTCGACATGATATCGCGTGATGGACGCCTGGCTCATATTCACCGTCAGGAACGAAACGGCCATACTCGCATCGGTGCGACTGCTTTTGCACAAGCTTGAAACCCGCTCTCCGAAACGCACGGAAGCTCATCCAAAGCAAATGTCGGACAAGGGTGCGGTTTTTCTGGATCGCGATGGCGTGATCAATCCGCTCATCTACCACCGGGATGTGGGCATCATCGACTCGCCATTCACGGTGGCGCAGTTCCAAGTGCTTCCACATGTGCCTCGTGCAATTCGCCAGTTGAACGATCTTGGCTTGCCCGTAGTGGTTGTTTCCAACCAACCAGGAATCGCAAAGGGACATTTTGGCCTCGCCACACTGGAACAATTTGACAGGAAACTTAAATCGACGCTCAAGCCAGTCGCAGCACGCATCGATGCGATCTACTACTGCCTGCACCATCCCGAAGCTACTGTAGAGGCCCTCCGCAAAAGATGTGCTTGCAGAAAACCGGGAATCGGTTTGTTTACTAAAGCCGCGCGCGAACTAGGCATATCTCTGGCCCGCTCCTACATGATTGGAGATGGCCTAACCGACATTGAAGCCGGGGCCCGCGCCGGCTGCCGTACTGTCTTCGTGGGTCGCTGGAAATGTGAGCACTGCCAGTTCATTCAGCCTCATGACCTGCGCCCCGACTTCACTGCCCGGGACCTTTGGAAAGCAGTCCAACTCATCTGCTCTGATTTGCGCAACAGCGCCAGACAGGTCAGATCGCACGCCGATTGTCGCCAGATAAAACCTACCGCCCAATAGACTCCGCCCCATTCTTGAGTGGAAGGGGACTCGATGAGCCCTCATACAATTCGCAAAGCTGTCATTCCTGCGGCGGGACTCGGCACGCGTCTTCTTCCAGCTACTAAAGTCATCCCCAAAGAGTTGATGCCGATCGGTGGCCGACCTCTCATCCAGTATGCCGTCGAAGAAGCGGCAACCAGTGGCCTGGAGACAGTCATTCTTGTGGTAAGCCCAAACAATACCCTGCTTTCCGAATACTTTCTCCGTGACCGTAATCTGGAAAACATACTTCTTCAGCGCGGAAGGAACGACGACGCGGAACTGATCCGACGTCTTTCGCAGTTGGCTGAAGTGCGTACCGTCTGCCAGCAAGCTCCTGCGGGGCTGGCCGATGCGATTTTCACCGCGCGTCCTCTGATCGACGATGAACCGTTTGCCGTAATTCTTCCGGACGCCATTATCGATTCTGTGGTGCCTTGCACATTGCAGCTAATGGATTGTTACGCGAAACACCCTGGTTGTGTCGTAGCCGCTCGGACTGTCGATTCTTCGGAAGCAGATCGCTTTGGCATTCTTGAGGTTTCTCCCATTCACTGGGATGACTACGACGACCGCACCATGAAGGTGAATTCCCTCATTGAGCGTCCCCGGCCGGGTTCTGTGTCTTCTCGGCACGGCATCTTCGGACGCTACATCCTGGAGCCCGAGATCTTTCGTTCCATTGAGCGTACGCTTCCCGGACTGAATGGCGAGCTTCAGTTGACCGATTCCCTCATGTTACACATTGCCAACGCCCCAGTTTATGCCTACGAATTCCAAGGGACGCACTACGATGCCGGCAGCAAGTTGGGCTTTGTTGAAGCGACTATTGCGTACGCACTGCAGGACCCGGAAATCGGTCAGATATTGCGAGAGCGCCTATCTAATCGAGCATGCAATGCCGCTACGCCTGTCGTCAAGGCTTAAAACAGTCTAAGGAGAACAATGGATTACACATTGCGATACTTGGAAGAAGCCGTTCAGATTTTGCGCAAGCTCGATCATCAGAGCATCGAGTCGATGGTTAGCCTTCTCGTTGATACCCGCCGAGAGGGCGGTCGTGTTTTCTTCCTAGGCGTCGGCGGAGGCGCCGGTCACGCCTCTCATGCGGTGAATGATTTTCGAAAAATCGCCAATATCGAATGCTACGCCCCTACCGACAACGTTTCCGAGCTGACTGCGCGCATTAATGATGACGGCTGGGAGACATCCTATAGAAATTGGCTGCGTGGCAGCCGTCTGCACCAGCGTGACATGGTGTTTGTGTTTTCGGTGGGAGGGGGGGACGCTGCCCGCAACATCAGCGCCAACTTGATTGCCGCACTCAATTACGCTAAGGGAGTTGGCACCAGAATCTGCGGCATAGTCGGCCGCGATGGCGGGTTTACGGCGCAGATCTCAGATGCATGTGTATTGGTACCCGTTGTAAACCCAGATACAATCACACCACATACTGAGTCTTTCCAAGCCTTAATCTGGCACTTGCTTGTCTCCCATCCGAAACTGAAAGCCGCCGAAATGAAATGGGAATCCGCAACAGCCGTCACGACCTCAGGGTCTGCTACCTAGTCGACGCTTCGACGCTTGCTGTACAGACTCTTGGGTCAACAGCGTTCGAGCAAGTCCGCGGCACAAATTGTCCGCTGGACAATTGCTCGGTCTTATTAGTTAACTCCCGCCTTGGTGGCTTCTGGTACGCGGGCCGGAACTGCCACTCCTATAGTCTCCTCGTTGGACGCTCCAAACAGCTCCGGATGCAAGTAGTGCCCGTGCTCTTCCTTGGGCTTTTCCTCCTCTACAGGGATTCGGTGAGCCTCGGCGTATGCGTCCTGGCGAACTCCGGTAACCTGCCATGAAACCTTCACGGCCGGCTTACTCGTTTTTATGGTGAAGACGTTGTTCTTAATCTCTTGGGCCACAACTGCCTGGGCGAACCGCCCGATTACTGTTAGCTGATATCGAAAGTCCCGGTTAAGTGCCTGAAAATAATCCGGCAGTACCACGGTTGCGAAACCATGTTTATCGCTAACTACATTCCCGTTGTAGACATTCATCATGTCTGGTGATTCGACGAATGAGTGAGATAGGTACTTGTTCGCGGGATCTAATGGGTGATCGATCTTAAACGATCCACCGCCCTTGGTGATTGTGCCAGTCACGTTTAGGTTGCCATGAACATCTAAACCGCTACCACTCAAGTCGAGGACTTGGTACTTCGGGAGATCCGAACTATTAACGGTTTGAGTGGTTCCGCCGGTCGTCGGGATGACGTAGAATCCAATATCCGTAAACCCGTTACTTCCCAAAATAGCTGAACCGCCATTGTTTACCCCATCTCCCGGCAGCTGCCAGGAAAAGCCATTCCAGTAGAAGTTGTTCCCCAGCCCTGACAAGTAATTGTTTGCCGGGCCGAAGTTCGGATTCAGCCATGCTCCGGGAATATTTGGGTTTGTCCCCAAAGGCACACCCCGGAGGTAAGCTGGTAACGTTGTAAACTGCCCGGATGGTGGTCCTCCTATGAACGGCATATAGAGGTAGGCTGTAGCTGTAGGATCAATCGCGTTCTGCATGCTAAACGCCTGAACTATACCGCTCCCTGTGAAGCTCGTCGTCGGCTTCATGGACAGAAACGTTCCTAGCCCGCCGCATTTTGTACATTCACCTGTTAAGGTATAGAGGTTGTCCTCAACGGCAGATCCGTGGCAGCCTGTACAGGTAAGTCCCCAGATGGCCACAGCTATCCCAGACGTATCATCGACATTAACTACCGCATTTACTACAGAATGAAATATATTACCACCATCAACAGCGATGCCAATCTGATTAGCACCGACATTAACTCGGAGATCGAGTATACGTTCATAGCCAAAGCTAAGATTGTACGAGTTGCCGTTCGAGTTTGTGAAACGAACTCCCTTTGTGTTGTAGCCCGCCTGAACACGGGTGAGTTGAATCCTTTCGGTGAACTTTATGATGTTATCCAACCAGATGCCAGTACCTGAAAGTCCATTGAAATTGTTCACGACGACGTCGTCAAGTTGTGCACCAATTGTGTCCGCGACGTGAATGCCCGAAATGCCCGAGTGAGTCCCGTTTACAGTAAACCCAGCGATCTTTCCCGCCTGCGTCAGTACAAACGGATCCATATCGACACGAATGAAGTCTCCGCTCCCCGTGTAGTTGATCTGGACCGCAGCGGACCCGGCTCCGACGATCGAGATATTCGGTGAGCTCACCTTAACAGTCGTCTTGACGTCGGCATATGTGCCTGCAGGAATAACGACAGTGCCACCACTCTTTCCCAGGGAATTAATGGCTGCATTGATTTTGGCTCCGATATCAGCTCCGGCAAACTGATCAGCAAATGCGAAGTGCTCCAGGTCCTGCAATTTCACCACGCCGTTTGAGTCTCTTATCTGCGAATGGTCGAGAGAGCCAGCCCCCGAAAACTTTGGAATCACGTTGGCTGGACCGTTACTTGTTGCCACACTGGAAAGGCCAATCGCGCCAGGTGCCGCACTCATCGGCTCGAGACTGGCGGCTGTGCCCTGATCGGCAGCAATCGAACTAGCCTTTATGAACGCTGAGGCAGGCAACCCGCCCAAGGTTTGAGCATCCTCTGCAGCCAGAGCGTAAGGCACGCTCACCAGCAGCACCCTGATTTTTTCCACCTCGCCCGGGGAAAGCACCTGTACACCGAGCCAGCGGGGTTCACCAGATGTGAAGAGTTCTACAGGCATTCCCACACCGTTAGCCGACCCTAGGAGTATTGAATAGCGCCCCTGTTTATCTAGATGTACATTCTGAGTTTCCTGCCACAGAGGTGCTCCACCTATGGGCGCGGCATAGATCGAAAACATAACGCCAAGAATGCCGGTTCGGGGCTGCCCATTGGGCTCGGTCAGTGCTCCGGCAAATCGAACCAGCCGGGTCGGTGGAACACCAGCACGAGTCGAAATGTCTGATGTCTGTCCGGCACTGAACAACGAAAGAATTGCCACCGATCCAAGCAACATGTGCAGTTTGTCGGAGCGCAGATGGCTTAACATTTTAGTGACCCCATGATGATTTTGTTTTAGACGCGCGAGAACTATTGCTAAAGTGGATAAGCATCTGTTGGTCTCGCTTACCTATGATTCACCGATCGATTCGATCTTACCTACGGTTTCCACGTCAGAGCGTCCTCTTCTATCTTGCTTGATCTTCGTCCGCCAGTAGTCTAGCAAGTCTTTGAGCGTACGCTCCAACGTTATTTGCGGATTCCAGCCCGTCGCCGTTCTGAGCTTTGCATAATCTCCAATTACTTGCGAAGGCTCGCTTGACCGAAGTCGAGATTTATCGACCTCTATTCTAACGCTGGTGCTGCAATTCTTTTGTAATTCTCTAACTATGTCAGCCAACGAAACCCCGCGCCCAGAGCAGACATTGTAGATCTCCCCGAGTTTGCCCCTTTCAACCAGTCGGCAATAAGCCACGACCACGTCACGAACGTCGGTGAAGTCGCGCTTGACATTAATATTACCTACTTTCAGCGTAGGGGAGATAAGGCCTACCTCCATTTCAACTAGCTGTTTCGCAAATGACGGCAATGCAAAGCTCGGAAGTTGGCCCGGCCCCGTGTGGTTGAAGGCTCGCGCGGTAATGATACCGCCGCTCCCAAATTTTCGGTACTGCACCATCAACAATTCCACCATGCCTTTGGTCGCTGCGTACGGATTGCCGGGATCTAACGGACTGGTCTCTGTTAAAGCAGAATCGGAGGGCGCATACACCTGCGAAGTACTCACGTTTAGAATTCTTGGCGGAGACGATATGCTCATCGCCGCTTCAAAAACGTTGTATGATCCAATCACATTGATGTCAAACGTTTGCCGCGGGTTGGTCCAGGAATCAGCAACCATCGAAACCCCCGCAAGGTGATAGATTTGATTCGGGCCGGCCTCGCGCACAACCATCCGAACATCGTCCGCGTTGCGGATGTCTACGTTGAAGTAATGCACGCCTGGTTCTCGCAACTCGGGATTGCTGGAAGAAACGACGGTTAGTTTCGCACCCGAAGATTTCAGAAGACGAATGAGGTGGGAACCGACAAATCCTGTTCCACCAGTAATGAGGATGCGACGCACAGGGTAGGTCAACTTGTTCGAAGGACTCCGGGGACCTCGGACCCTAAAATATCCTTAGACACTAGCCGAAGATCGCTATCGACCATCATCTCGACCAGTTTCTCGAAAATCACGTCTGCGCGCCACCCAAGCGTGCAGCGAGCCTTCGTGCAATCACCTCGGAGGTGGTGCACTTCGGCGGGCCTCAAAAGCTCCGGATCGATTTCGATATGGTCCCGATAGTCCAGTCCGACATGAGAGAATGCCACGTCTAACAAATCCCTAACGCTGTGCGTCTGCCCGGTGGCGACGACGTAGTCATCAGGCTTCTCCTGCTGGAGCATCTGCCACATCGCACGGACGTAATCGCCCGCAAAGCCCCAATCACGTTCTGCCTCTAAATTCCCCACTTTGAGTTTCTGCTGCAGGCCAAGTTTGATGCGGGCAACATTGTAACTTACGCGCCTGCTCACGAACTCCACCCCACGTCGGGGCGACTCGTGATTGAATAGAATCCCAGAACAAGCATATAGCCCGTAGCTTTCCCGCGCATTGATTGTTATCCAGTGGCCGTAAAGTTTGGCGACTCCATATGGACTTCGGGGGTAGAAGGGAGTCGCCTCATTCTGGGGTGATTCTTTCACCATGCCGAACATCTCACTGGACGAAGCTTGGTAAAAGCGGATCGCGGGATTGACGACTCTAATGGCTTCGAGCAAGCGGGTAACACCGAGCGCCGTGAACTCGCCCGTCAAAACCGGCTGACTCCACGAGGTAGGCACAAACGACTGGGCAGCGAGATTGTAAATCTCGTCGGGCTCACATTTCTGAATGGCGGCAATCAGAGAGCTCGGATCAAGGAGATCCCCAGGAATGAGCTCGATCTCATCTTGGAGATGCGCGATGCGCTCGAAATTTATGGTGCTGCTGCGCCGAACCAGTCCGTAGACTTGATAATTTTTCTCCAGTAGGAATTCTGCAAGATACGAACCGTCTTGGCCGGTAATTCCAGTTATGAGAACTTTGCGCGGCATGGCGTACACACCACCTCGAAAGGAAAACAAAGTTTAGCACACACGGTACCTGCGCCGAAGCCATATCTGAGCGGTTGTAGACTGACTGCAAATTGACCCCAAATTTCAGGTCTGGAATAGTATAAACGTTCGATTTCTTCCAGGGACCCGTATGCTTTATCGTCATGACAAAATTCGGTTCTGGCAAACCCTACTTGCCTTACTATTGCTGGACCTGCCGCTGCAGGCTCAGTCTGGGTTAGGTCTCTTGTCTTGGCTTCAAAAGCCGGCTGGGAATGATTACGCACACGACAACTTCGCCCCTGGCTATCGAGGAGGTATTATCGATCCTGATGCGGGTTCGCCAGGTCCGATGGAGCCCCCCCAATTTGCTCACAGCACGTTCGCAAATAATCCCAATCCCAGGTTCCGGGTCGATTCTAACGGGCTTTGCCAACTTACCGCGCATTGTGATGCATGGCCCGTGTCTCAGCAGCGAATCTCCCCTAGCAGCAGTCCATTCGGAATCGCGAACAGCGACAAAAACTTTGGTGGAGACTCGAAATCTTCTTCAACTGCTGTCATTCGTTCCCACAATCAGCCTGAAGTCGATCGTGGTGTTTATTATCGCAATAAGTTGGAGTTTGCGTTCGACGGAGGATGGCTTCCGATAAACATTCCCTTTGTATTCGATGTCTTCTTGGGAGATGCCTACAATAAAACGCCGCTCAGCTATACACTGGTGCCGCTCGTCGCTTCTCTGCGTTGGCAGATCGATGACGTAGGGGGACCATGGATCTTCCGTGGCAACTGGGACATGACTTGCAGCGGCTCGATTACTCTCATTCCCAGGGGACCAGAAACTCGCTTTTTCTCCTACGACATGGGCATCCGCAGGAACTTCGTTCCCCATCGCGGGAAGCTCGCGCCTTACTTCGATGGACGCGCTGGCCTGGGGGAAATCGATGCGAAAGAACCACTGGGGGTTGCGTTCGCCCAAGGCCAAAACTTCACGTTTACTGTTAACTTGGGTAGTGGAGTACGCTACAACTTCAATCCACGATATTCGGTGTCCGCAGGACTAAATTGGATGCATATTTCAAATCTATATTTGTCTCAACCGGCATTTTCGAACTACGGCATCAATGTTTATGGACCGACGTTCGGAGTCGACATTCGGTTGAGCAGACGTCGGCTTACCTCTGAGTAATGCTGGATTTCGATCTCTCCGATTTAAAACGCCAAGAAGTGCGCCAGTCTACGATTTTTGCCGGCAAGTCCACATAGTGCAGGATTCAACGTTAGATTCCCGATGAAATACCGCTTCAACGTGCGTCGCGCATTCGATGTGGTTCAGATTAACGCGTTGGTTGCTGCTGTTGTCCTTACAGTTTCATCCGGCTGTGGCACGGCACACGCGACTCTAAATTTCACGGCCCCTTCCACAGCTACGGCGGGTACTCCCTTCACAGTGACGGTGAACGTGGTGTATCAGGGAAAACCGGACACGGTCATCAATAGCCGTATCCATTTCACCAGTTCAGATCCAGGAGCGATCCTTCCAGGTGATTACTTGTTCACGCCGGCTGACGCTGGCTCCCACAAATGGACGAATGGATTCACCTTGTCAACTGCAGGCAATCAGACGATCTCCGGAGAAATTATCGACGCATCGGGGATTAACGGAAGCGCAACCATTGCAGTCTCGCCATAAGAGCCGGGGTATAGCACGGAAGAGAGTGGCGAAGTAGCGGGATCAGGTCAAGAGCTATTCCGTTGTGTGGCGTATCGTAAACCAGGAATGATGCTTTGAGTCGGTAGCCCGGTGCCCCCGGGATTCATATTTTAGGTGGTCATCCTTAGTATGACGAGTTCGGTGGGCGTTGGCATGACAGATTGAACAAAGCGTGATCAAGTTTGCTTCGGAGTCATCTCCCAGACGACTCCGAAATTCCTTGTGGTGAACTTCTAGGTTCGACATCGTGCCGCACCATTGACACCGCCAGCCGTCACGACGCAGGACCTGCTGCCGGGGCCTCTCGTAAGACGTTGGATCCAGCCGGAAGCGCATAGGCTTCGGACCAATCGAGCTCATGACACCTTCTCATCCAGGCCTCCAAGAAATGCCTGCTTTTGCTGTCCGGGCAGAAACTTGAAGAACCTGGTCATCGAAAATAGCAGCGTCTCCGGATCTCCGTTGTCCAGATTGGCTCCAGCCAGAAAGTCCGCGCAAATCATTTCCAGGCAGTAACCTCGGGATCGATCGCTTCCCAGCATCAGAGCTGCCGTCTCAATTGCCCGCTCAATGACCGGCATCTGACTCTGATATAGTTTGAAGTAGACAATCTCCCAAGGCTCCGTTTCCAGCCCTGTTAGTTCCTTCTCCACTGCTTTCTTGAACTCCTCCTTCGGCATGTGCCGGGCTTTGTGCAACCAGGTTGCACAATCGAAGTCCTGCCTGTCCCGCCTCGCGAGCTTGACCAGTTCGATCCCCTTCGCCCATCCCACTTCTTTCAGCTGTTTTCTCGCCTGTGGTGGCAAGTTTTCGTGGATCGACATCAGGTAGTACGCTTTCCTCCTCGATTCCGGAAAACGCCTCTCCAGAAATTCGTCGAAACACTTCAAACCTTCCAGCCGCCAGTACTGCCCTGCCCTCACCTCGCATAAATAGCGCGCGAGCTCGACGAATTTCGTGTCTCGCTCCGTCTCCTTCCGCTGTTCCCATGCTAGAATCTCGTCAATCTTGCCCAGCACAAACACGGCGCGGCGACGATTGAACTTCGGCGGCATAGGCGGATATTCAGCAACTAAGCTCGTCAAGCCAATCAAGACTCTCGGCTCCTGGGCGCCGCACCACGGCGGCGTCAACCATCTCCTGCTTTCCAAGACAAAGGCCTACATACGGACAGCTGCTGCAGGGATTCTGGGGAAAGCGGATGCCACTGTGCGGCAGAAAGTCCGCTGACTCGATTCGCCGGATCGTGCCTTCCACGAGGCGACCAAACTCCTCGCGCTGTTCGTCGGTGATCGTGGTGCGCAGATACTGCACCTCGACCAGGCGTTTGCGGACGAAGACAACCTGCGCGACCTCCGCAATTCCCGTCATCCACGAATAACAGATCAGTTGCGGATCCAGAGCCAACAGCCCATCTGGTTCTTCCGGGTATCGGCTGGACGATGTCTTCCACTCCAGAAGACAACGCTTGCCATCGAGTTTTCCAATGGCATCGATATAGGCGACGAAGTCGTTCCGGCCACCCACGGGACGGTGAACTTGATCTGCAGATTTCGTCGAGGCTGGTTGATCTGCACCCGACTGTCTTGGCAGAAGCGGGTCAAGAGCATGATTCCCTGCTGAAGCATGCGATCCCAGGAGTCTCCGTGGGAGTAATGGAGGCCTCCGTCCTGGCAGGCAGACCACTCGGCGAACAGCACGGCTCCGGGGTCTTCCCGGCGAAAAAGCGCTCCCAAAGCCCGTTCGAAGGAGCGACCGAAGAGCATCGCCCCCCGCGTATCTTTCTCCTTCCACCCGTCAAGATATCGATGCCGATACCGCCGCGGGCAGGTGAGGTATTGGCTGATTTGGGTGAAACTGTAAGTCATTAGGCCACCTGCGGGTTGTCCAGATTTGCGGGGGAGAGTTCTTCCCAACGACTGGCGGGAGCAAAGCCGTCGAGCCGGAGCAGGGACGCGCCGTTTAAGACGATGTGGCTGATTTGACCACACCCTTCAGACCTACGAGTTGGGTTTCGTCCACTTCGTCGCGTCCCAGCAGTTCGGTGTCGTAGCCAAAGTCACGCAGAAACCAGTTCAGCTTCCACAGGGCTTTCGGATTGCAATAGAGCCTGCTCGAGAGGGTGCGGCCAGAAAATCGACTGGGCTCCAGAATGACCAGGCTAAGCGTGTAGTAGGGCTTTGGGGCCTGCCGGCGAAACTGGACTCGTTGGACCCGAACAAGGAAGACCCCATTTGGTACTTGGTCGGCGGCACATCGATCGGCAGCGGACAGGCCGGTAATCTGGCGTTTCATGCGACACCTTCCCTCTGGCCGAGGTAGCTGTTGAGCTGGCAGAGCAAGGCGTTGCGGTCCTTCTCAGCCCAGTCCGCCAAGTGCGCGACGAAAGCTTCTACCTGTTCACGCGTGGCATCGCGAAGGGTCTTCACAGCGCAGAAATCTGTCGCGTACGACTTGACCAGGTTCGGATCGAGCTGATGCTGACGGATGACGTGGCAGAGGCTATCGCGGACAGAACGGCCCGACCCGTTCCCGTTAGCAGGTTGTGGCGGAAGCTTCTTTGAATCGGGGGCCTGAGGCGGCCGTTCCGCAACGGCCCCGATCTCTTCGACTGAACATATGCCGATTCCGTATGCTTTGCGCAGAGCACGATTGACGGCTCGAGTTTCGGCCACGCGCATCTCGGGCCTTGGCCTAGGAACGAAACGTTCGATGGATCGGCGTCACCATAACCAACGAACTTGTCGTGTTCCGACCTGGCTATCGTTGCCTTGAAGACCCAGCGGCCCTCCTTCGGATTGGACACAACTTCTACCAACTCTGTCGTTATGCCCTTGCAACGTCTCCTTTTTGCGACACGCAGCAATCCGGAATGAGTGACATACCATCTTCCGTTCACAAGAAGCATATCTCCCTTCGCCAACGATAGGCGCAGATCGCGACTTAGCTCTCTGAGGGCGAGTAGTTGTGAGGGAGTGACACCCGGACAAAGTTCCTTGACTGAGCGCAGATTCTCACGTAATAGCTTTTCTGTAGACCTACTACCACGAATTCGCATACGCACACCTCGCGCGATATCTCTATGATATCAAATTGATATCTCGTGTCAAGGGACTCATGCGGGCTTAAGGACGTGCCACGAAATGCCGGAACATAGGGTTGCACTGTTGCTCAGGCTTCGGCGCGAGCTCAAAGAAGAGCTTGCTGATTTTGCAAAACATGAACACCGGTCGCTGAATCAGCAGATAGAGTTTATTCTTGAGCAATTTTTATCCGATACTGCGAGCAAACCGCGCAACGATCAGCACGAAGAGGAGCGTCAAGGGAAGAGTCGAAGGAGTTGAAGCCCTGCAGAACTAGCCCACTTCGTGACCTCGCAGTAGGGCTTCTTATTACCGAAGTCACATCAACAATCTTCGTCCACTGATCTAGGATGCTGATTGAAGAAGTGCTCGTCCTCTAGGAGTAATCGTTCGGCATCGACTCCATGTCAGGAAATCGCCGGAAACGCCTGGAAAAAATTGAGCAGAAGCTTGCCGACTTGCTCAGGCAGGAGGAGCTCGTCAATTGCATCTGCCTCGACCGTCTGTTTGTTAACTCGACCAAACAAATGCTGCGCGAGATGAATACTACCTGCCCACAGGTTCAGCCATGATTCACGAGGAAGGCGTACAAGGCGAGGAGCAGCTGAGCGTGATCTCCGATGTCTATGCCGGCAAGCTTCACCCCCGGATTGCGGCGGGACTGGCCCCTCTTATGCACCTGCAGCTCCGGGTCCTCGAGAAAACGGAGGTCGAGAAGCATCTGGCAAAGTTGGAGCGGCTGTTCCAAGAGTCGATCCGGCAGCATTGATCGTATAATTGAGGAGTAGATTGGTATGCTGGCTCGAGCAAATTACAAGCCGTCAAGCCATACAGCAACCTGGATGGCTAAATCCTGGGTAGATTGTAGCTTCATATGGCTCAAGCCATAAGGCATCGGGCACGATCCCGTGAAACGCCCTAACCCAAACGTCGAAGCACTCCAAACTGATGACCGTCAGTTTTAGTTCCCTCAGACGCTGATGCGGTGAGAGATTGTGATCACACCGTTGGAGGCTGACGCCGGTTCCCACACCTGGACCAACGGATTCACGTTGTCAACCCCGGGTAATCAAACAATCTCCGGAGCCATCTTTGACGCAACGGGAATCAATGGAACCGCAAGCATTTCGGTCTCGCCGTAAGCGTCAAACACCATCAGAACGCGCGTTCTGCTTGATTGCTAAGTCCGCTCCTGAAATCGGCCATATCGCTTCGCGACCAATGTCCCGTTTTGCGTGAGTCGCCCGGACCGGAACTGGCTGTTACAGCAAGTCCTTGGGCTGGTGAGCCGAAGCCTGATGCGCCGAGGAATTTCCGTTTGGAGTCTTACTTCATCAGCAACGGACTCGGCACATCGACAGCAATCAACGGAAGTTCTGCGCGAAAAGTGGCGCCCTTGCCCGGCCGGCTTTCGACGGAGATTGCGCCACGATGTTGCAACACGATCCACTCCGCAATAGCCAGGCCAAGTCCAACTCCTCCTTGCGCCCGGCTGCGCGCGGTGTCAACGCGGAAGAAGCGTTCGAAGATCTTCTCCTGATCCTCCTGGGCGATGCCCGCTCCGGAATCTTGCACCGTGATGACAGCCGTTTCTGCTCGCACCTCGAGCGCAAGACGCACCGAACCGGGTGAGGGTGTGTACTTAAACGCGTTGTCAAGCAGGATGTCTGCCAGCCGGCGGAGAAGAGTCGCGTCACCCATGACGGAAGCATCCAGTTTGCAAATTTCGGTTGTAAACTGGAGGTTGCGCACCGCGGCAACCTGCTGCCAACTGCTGATAACGCTGCGCACGACTGCCGGCAGATCCACCGGCTGCATGATCAAGGATCCGCGGCCGGAATCGGCGCGGGCCAACTCCAGCAATTGCTCGATCAGCAGCGTGGTACGTTCGGCCTCGTGCAGAATCTGGCGCAGCGATTCTTCGTACTCAGCTTCCGTACGCGACCGTCTCAGCGCCAGTTCCGCTTCCGTGCGAATAAGAGACACGGGCGTGCGCAGTTCATGGGAAGCGTCGGCGGTGAACTGGGTAATTTTCTGAAATGCCGATTCGATACGATCGAGCATTTCGTTCAACGTGTCCGTGAGCCGCTGCAGTTCATCTCCGGTCTTGAGGGTTTGCAACCGGCGATTGAGATTAGTTCCGCTGATATCCCGCGCCGTTCGCACCAGCGCATCCACGGGAGCCAGCGCTTTGCGGCTCATCCAATAACCAACCCCGGCGGACACCAGGAGCAACAGTGGAGCGAAGATCAGCAGGTACGAACGAAACAGCTGAAGAGTCTCGAAGGCATCTTCGGCCGGAGCACCCATTTCGAGGTTGTAGACGCGTCCATCGACATTGAGCCTCTCGAAGGCGAACCGGAAGTGTTGTCCGTGAATGCGCCGGGTTCTGATTAGAGGGCGCCTCGCCTGATCGGGCTGCAAGGGCATCGACTCCTGCGCTTGCAGGAACCTGGAACGGTAGATTCGCTCGCCGTTCTGGTCGCTGATTGCAAGAAAATCGCCGGCGTGTTCATGTTCGTAGATTGCAGCCATCTCGTCCCGAAGCTTTGCGGTGCTGGCATCTTTTTGCTGTGCTCCGAGGAAGTTTCGTAAGTCTTCGATTTGGCTCTCCAAGCCATCATCGACCAGGTCGTAAAGATTGTGACGCAGGATGAGGAACATGCTTGCGCCGAAGACCAACTCTCCCAGGGCAAAGATGGCCACGTACCAGAGTGTCAGCCGCACTCCAATGGAAAGCCTTCTCATACCTTCTCATCCGAGCGAATCATGTAACCAACCCCACGAACGGTGTGGATCAATTTAGGCCGGCCCGGCAGATCCACCTTGTTGCGCAGCAGATGCATGAATGCGTCCAGCGTGTTCCCCTCAATTTCCCGTTCGAAGCCCCAGACGGCCTCAATGAGCGAACGCCGCGATACGACCTTTCCCGAACGATACATCAGCCGCTCCAGGAGACTGTATTCGGTGCGCGTTAACGAGACGTGTTCTTCCCCGCGAAACACTTCCCTGCTGGCAGGATTCAGGACCAGGTCTGATACCCGCAAGTGCGGATCGTGCGCCGCCACGGCCCGGCGTTTTACCGCCCGAAGCCGCGCGACCAGTTCGGCAAAGGAAAACGGCTTCGTCATGTAGTCATCGGCCCCCAGATCCAGGCCGTGAATGATGTCAGGCACGGAATCC
>Ga0307477_10000532_pt1 | contig 41366 bp, 30 predicted proteins | sample atmos_gasesECM2C_FD_203316 | JGI IMG/M metagenome (GOLD analysis project Ga0307477, IMG submission 203316) | Hardwood forest soil microbial communities from Morgan-Monroe State Forest, Indiana, United States - atmos_gasesECM2C_515 | ecosystem: Environmental > Terrestrial > Soil > Temperate... | reverse complement strand
GTCTCCTTCCTGCCTCTCCCTCTCCCTTCACCCCCTCTGAGCCCGTTTGGGCGAGGGGTCTCAGTCCTCCGTCGGCGCTCTTTAGACTTGGACCCCTCGCCCATACGGGCTCAGAGGGGGTGAAGGGAGAGGGAGAGGCAGGAAGGAGACGGGGGATTCGTGGAAGGGGCCGGACCGATCCTGGACACGCCCGGGCCCGCCTCATAAGATGAGTCGCCCTATGTCCCGCAAGCATCCGAGCAAGGTCTCTCGTTCGCCGTCTGCCCCGCCGCCGGCCGGCCACCCTCGGGCCGCCGGCGGCGGCACCGGCGGGCCGCCCTCCGGCCCCGGCTTCTGGCGCCGCAACCGCCGCGAGATCACCTTCCTGGCGCTCTTCCTCGTGCTGCTCGGCGGCAGCTTCACCCTGATCTCGCTGAACTGGATCAACGACCACGTCATCGAGCCCTTCACCGCCGGCATCGCGCGCCTCAGCGGCGCCGTCCTGAACCTCCTCGGCCAGCACGTCGCCCTGCGCGGCACCGTCATCCAGGGGCCGCACTTCGCGGTCAACATCCGCAACGGCTGCAACGGCGTCGAGGCGATGCTGATCTTCCTCTCGGCGGTGCTCGCCTTCCCCGCCTCCTGGCGCTCGCGCCTCACCGGCCTGGCGCTCGGCACCCTCGCCATCCAGGCCATCAACCTGGTGCGGGTCGTCAGCCTGTACCTCACCGGCGCCTACCTGCCCCGCTTCTTCGACGCCTCCCACACGGTGATCTGGCAGAGCGTGGTCATCCTCTGCGGCGTGCTGCTCTGGGTGTTCTGGGCGAACCGCCTCCCGCCGCGCGACGAGCCGGCCACCTGATCCGCCCCGTTCCCGACGACCCGTGCCGGGCAAGAGACAGACAGCTCCGCCACCACCGCCGCCGCCCCGCCGCTGGACCGCGCTGCTGATCCGCAACACCCTGCTCTGGTTGGTGCCGGTGGCGGTGGCCTGGTGGCTGGCGACACCGATCTACAACCGCGTGCTGCTGCGCAGCGCCGCCGGCATCCTCGATCTCTGCGAGCACCCGGCGGTGACCGACCTGCCGGCCAAGGGCGACCACGACGCCTACGTCGTGCGGCGCGACTTTCCTCCCGCCCACAGCCTGGTCTACCCCTTCCGCGTCAGCGACGTGCACTTCCACCTGCTGCTGCTCGGCGCCCTGTTCCTCGCCGTGCCCGGGATCCCCTGGCGCGAGCGTCTCGGCAATCTTGCAGTGGCCGTGCTGATCACCTTCGCCTACGACGTCCTGCTGGTGGTCTTCATCGTCGAGTCCACCTACGCCACTCATCTCGGCGCCTGGAGCCTCGCCCACTACGGCGCCTTCGCCCGCAACTTCTACGGTCTCGGCAAGCACCTGCTCGACCTCCCGTTCAAGCTCGCGCTGCCGCTGGTCCTCTGGTGCGCCTTCTACCTGCCGCGCCTGCGCGCCGCCTCTCCCCCCGCCGCGCCCGAGAAGGCATAAGAATCGATCAGACTTGGTCCAGCCGGGCCACGAAGCCCGCAGCTCGCCACCGGCTAGCACGGGCGACCGATGGCGGCGCCACCCACCAGCGATTCACCTGGTACAGGCCAGTAGAGTTCGGAACTATACACTATGCTATATATACTAATAATACAATAATATTGACGTTTTCGCGTAATGCGCAATATTCTCAGCTTTCATGGCACTGCGAAGGAGCCGGGTGCGCACCGAGAACCGGCGTCGGCTTCCCGTCCGGCGCCCAAGGAGAATGCGATGACCGCAACGCAAGACGCAGTAGGGCAGAGGGAGGCAGCGAGCTCGACCCTCATCGAAAAAGATGGCGTCGTAGAGCTGCCGGCCGGTGGCACCATCCGGACTTACCCGCCGCCGCCGCCAGGATTCGACCCGTTGCAGGCCGGCGAGCGTGAGCTGCTGCTCCACGGATTTCCCGCCCGCCCAGCTGACGCGAACCTGCTCAAGCTCTGGGAATCGATGATGCGTCCGACCCTACGGCTGGTCCGGCCTGCATTCCAGCCGCTGGACCTCCCCCGTCCCGCGCCGCGTCCGTTTGAAGACAACACCACTCTCGCCGGCGCAACCGGGCCCGATACTATCGGGGTCAAATCGGTCAACGGGTTTTGGAACGTCCCGAACGTCTATCCACCGGGCGCTGCGAAGGATGGCGTGTGGTACTCCACGTCGACGTTCATGGGCACCGGCACCGGCATAGGCGTCGGCAACTTTTTCAAGGTGGGTGTCCAGTGCAGGGTCTTGACCACATTCGGGTCCGTTGTCCGCCAGTTCATCACTTTCTGCGAGCTGAGCCCTGGCGTGGCGTTTCAGGTCGTCGCCCTCCCCGTCTCGGCGGGTGACATGGTGCGCTGCAGCGTCGTGTACGACGATATCTCCGGCGCCACCGCCGGCACGGCTCAGGTGGCCGTCGCCAACCGTACAGCTCTGACCGGTACTACATTCTTCACCTTCACTCCGCCGAGCGGCAATCGGCTGCCTACCCAATTCGGGCTATGGGGAGCCGGGGCCCTGGCGATCACAGATCCGACCAAGCCAAAAATGGCCAGCTTTGGATTCGTGTTTTTCAGAGTTGACGGGGCAACGAACCTCGGCCTTTCCTTCAACGCTGGAGGTGGCGATCTGTTCAACCTCCTCGACCCAGACTCGCCGCCATCATTGAGCGCGAGAGCCGAGCTGGGATTGGGAGATCCGGGCTTGGTCATCGTCTCTTATAGCGGCATTTAGTCTGACCGGACCGGCGGTCCCCAGGACCGGCAGCTCTCGCCGCCGCGCCGCCCGCTACCAGTCCCCGGACGCGCCGCCGCCACCGAAGTCGCCGCCGCCGCCGGAGAAGCTGCTGTCGGACGAGCTGCTGTCGGAAGAGCCGCTGTCGGAGGAGCTGCTGTCGAAGGATGCGTCGGAGCTGCCGCCGGAGGAGAAGCCGCCGCCGGGGCCCATGCGCATGCCGGTGGCGAGGCCGCCCAGAAAGCCGCTGCGCCAATGGGCCGCCGGCGGCGAGCCCGCCCGCCCGCGCCTCATGAAAAGCGCGATCAGCGAGAAGACGCCGACGACGACCAGGAAGACGAGCCCGCCGATGATGCGGCCGGCGATCGGCATCTCCCCGCGGGCCGGCGCCGCGGGCCGCGCCGGCAGCGGCTGCCCATGCAGGACCTTGACGATGGCGTCCACGCCCTGCTCGACGCCGCCGTCGAGGTCGCCTTGCCGGAACCGCGGACGGATCACCTGGTCGACGATCTCGTTGCTGCGCAGGTCGGTCAGCGTCCCCTCGAGACCGTACCCCACCTCGATGCGAAGCTTGTGGTCGTCGCGCGAGATCAGCAGCAGGATGCCGTTGTCCTTGCCCTTCTGCCCCAGCTTCCAGGTGTGCGCCACCTTGACCGAGTACTCCTCGAGCGGCTCGCCGCCGAGGCTTTGGACCATGAGCACCGCCACCTGGTCGCCGGTCTCCCGCTCGAGCGCGGCGAGCTCGCCCTCGATCCGCTGCCGGGCCGCTGCCGAGAGCAGGCCTGCCTCGTCGACCACCCTGCCCGAGAGCAACGGCACCTGCTTCGCCGCAGCGGCCGCTTCGGGCACAGCGGCCACCGCGGTCGCCGCCACCGTGACGAGCACCGCGACGGCGGCGTGCCACGAACGAGGGCGCTCGGTCTCTGGAGCGGCGGCTCTGAACCCTGTAGATGCCATGAATGGCGGGAATCCAAGCGGGATCTTACATGAGAGTGCGCATGATGGCGGCAGCGGGTCCGGCGCGTCAGTCGCGAGAGCGCAGCGCGCCTGGACAGCCCGCTGCCGTGCGCCTACACTCTCGCCAATGACAGACGGCGACGCATGGCCGAAGTGACGCTGCGGCACGTTCAGAAGAGCTTCGGCCCGGTGACGGTCATCGAGGACCTCGACCTCGACGTCGAGGACCATGAGTTCATGGTGCTGGTGGGGCCCTCGGGCTGCGGCAAGTCCACCGCGCTGCGGATGATCGCCGGGCTCGAGGACGCCACCGGCGGCACCATCGAGATCGGCGGCCGGGTGGTCAACGACGTGCCGCCGAAGGACCGCGACATCGCCATGGTCTTCCAGAGCTATGCGCTCTACCCGCACATGACGGTGCGGGAGAACCTCGAGTTCGGCCTCAAGATCCGCAAGACGCCGGCACCCGAGATGGCGCGCCTGGTCGGCGAGGCGGCGGCCATCCTCGGCCTCGGCGAGTACCTCGACCGCAAACCGAAGCAGCTCTCCGGCGGCCAGCGCCAGCGCGTCGCGGTGGGCCGCGCGATCGTTCGCCAGCCCGCGGTCTTCCTCTTCGACGAGCCGCTCTCGAATCTCGACGCCAAGCTGCGGGTGCAGATGCGGGCCGAGATCTCGCGGCTGCAGAAGCAGCTGCGGACCACAACCGTCTACGTCACCCACGACCAGGTCGAGGCGATGACCATGGGCCACCGGATCGCCGTCATGCTGAAGGGCAAGCTGCAGCAGGTCGGCACCCCGCTCGAGGTCTACGAGCGACCCGCCAACCTCTTCGTCGCCGGCTTCATCGGCACGCCGCCGATGAACTTCCTTCCGGGCGTCCTTGCCGGCCGCGCCGGCGACGCCGACCACGCCGGCGACGCCGACCACGCCGGCGACGCCGCGCTGGCGGCCGTCGCCACCGGGGGCCTCGAGCTGCGCCTGCCGGCGGCGCTCCAGGCCGCCACCCGCGGCCAGCAGGGCCGCCGCGTGGTCGTCGGCATCCGCCCCGAGAACCTGCGCGAGCCGGGCTGGGGCGGCGCCGCCCTCGGCGCCGGAGCCCTGCAGCCGCTCACGGCGCGCGTCGAGTTCGTCGAGCCGCTCGGCCACGAGGTCATCGTCCACGGCCGCGTGGGCGAGCACCTCCTGATCGCCAAGGTCGATCCTCACCGCGCCCCGGCGACAGGCGCGGAGCTGGCGATGGCGCTCGAGACCGGCGCCATCCACCTCTTCGACGCCGCCAGCGAGCAACGCATCGCCCCGGCCGTTTGAGGCGGAAATTCGACCCCGCCGCGTTGTCCGGCCGCCACCAAATCTGGTAGGCTTCTCCTCGGCGGGCCCCCAGGGATTGCGGTCGGATCGTCGATGCGCGGCGGCCGGTCCGTGCCCGCCGGGACAGGCTCATTCCGGGCCTTCACCTTGGATCGAGGTCTATGCTGAAAGTCGAGTCACTCGAGATCTCCGGCTTCAAGTCGTTCGTCGATCCGGTCACCGTGGAGCTCGCCGGCGGCATCACCGCCATCGTCGGCCCCAACGGCTGCGGCAAGAGCAATCTCTCCGAGGCGATGACCTGGGTGCTCGGCGAGCAGAGCGCCAAGTCGCTGCGTGGCGGCACCATGGAGGACGTCATCTTCAACGGCGCCGAGAGCCGCAAGCCGCTGGGCATGGCCGAGTGCACCCTGACGCTGCGCACCGATCCTTCCTTTCCCCGCGCCGAAGAGGGCCGCATCACCATCGGCCGCCGCGTCTTTCGCGGCGGCGAGAGCCAGTACCGCCTCAACGGCAGGGTCGTCCGCCTGAAGGAGATCAAGGACCTGCTCATGGACACCGGGCTGGGCATCCGCGCCTACTCGGTCATCGAGCAGGGCAAGATCGGCATGATCCTGTCCGGCAAGCCGCAGGAGCGCCGCAAGCTCCTCGAAGAAGCCGCCGGCATCACCCGCTACAAGGCGCGCAAGAACGTCGCCGAGCTGAAGCTGCAGGAGGCGACCGCCAACCTGCTGCGCCTCGACGACGTGATCTCCGAGGTCGAGCGCGCGCTGCGCTCGCTGAAGCGCCAGGCATCCGCCGCCCGCCGCTACCAGGAGGCGGAGCGCGAGTACCGCGGCCTGCTGGCGCGCGTCCTCGCCGGCCGCCACCGCTTGCAGAGCGCGCGCCTGGCCGAGCTGCGCTCGCGCCTCGACGCCGCGACCGCCCACGAGGCGGCCATCGCGGCCGACCTGCACCGCGACGAGGCCGCGCTCGCCGCCGGCCGCGAGCGGCTGGAGGAGCTGGCGAGCGAGGTCGCCTCGCGCCACCAGCGGGTCGCCGATCTCGCCGCCACCATCCAGGGTCGCCAGGAGTTCCTCAAGGCCAACCGCCAGACGCTCGCCGAGATCGGCGAGCGGGCCGCCCAGGACCGCGCGCTCGCCGAGCGCCGGGAGCAGGAGACCGCGGGCCAGGCTGCTTCCCTGGCCCAGCTCGAGGAGCGGCGCGGCGAGCTGCTCGAGGAGCGGACGCGCGCCGCCGCCGCGGTCGACGCCGAGGAGCGGCGGATCGCCGACGCCGAGCGCGACCTCGCGCAGGCGGCCGCCCGGGTCGAGGCCCTGCGCGCCGAGCTGCTCCACGCCGCCGCCGCGGTCACCGGTCTGCGCCAGCGCCTGCAGCAGTCGCAGATCGAGCTCGAGCGCGGCAACTTCCGCCAGCACCACCTCGAGGAGGAGCTCGCCCGCCGCGCCCACGAGCTGCGCCAGGCCGCCGAGGCGCTGGAGCTCGCGCGCGAGCGCACCACCGCGGTCGACGGCAGCCTCGCCGCGCGCGTCGAGGAGCAGCAGCGCGTCGGTGCCGCCCTCGAAGCCACCCTGCGGCGCGAGGCCGAGGCCGCCGACCGCAAGCGCGCCCTGGAAGGCGAGATCAGCGGCGCCCGCCAGCGCCAGCGCCTGCTCGCCGACCTGGCGCGCGCCCACGCCGAGCGCCGCGGCGTCCTGCTCGCCGCGCTTGCCGACGCCGGCCTCGCCAACCCCACCTTCCTCGCCGAGCAGGCGCACGCCGCTCTCGGCTGGGAGCGCAGCCTCGACGTCTACCTGGGCGGACTGACCGATGCCGTGCTGCTGCCGCCGGGGTCCAGCGCCCTGGACCTGGCCCGCGCCCTGGCCGGCCGCTCGCGCGCCATCCTGCTCGAGACGGGAGAGCCCGCGGTCTCGGAGCTGCCGGGCCAGGCAGGCCACGCCCCGGCCGATCATCCGCAGGTCGCCGACCTGGCCGATCCGGAGGTCTTGCTGTCGCTGGGCGAAGCCCTCAGCCTGCCGGCCGCTCTCGCCGCCGCGCTGCCGCCCGCTTTCCTGGTGCGCTCCGCCGCCGACGCCGAGCGGCTGGCCCGCCGTCACCCCGGCATCGCCTTCCTCTCCCGCGAGGGCGTCTGGGTGCAGGCCGGCACCTTCCACGTGGAGGGCGAGACCGTGACCCCCGGCGTGCTCGAGCGCGAGAGCGAGCTCGCCGCTCTCGAGCGCGCCATCCCCGAGCTCGCGGCCGAGCACGATCGTGCCGCCGCCGAGCTCGACCGGCTGGTGGCGCAGCGCGCCGCGCTCGCCGGCGACGCCAACCGGCTGCAGAACGAGACCTCCCAGCTGCGCCAGGAGCTCGCCGTCGGCCGCGCGCGCGAGGAGGACGCCGCGGCGCGACATCGCCGCCTCGACGCCGAGCGCGAGACCCTGTCCGCCGAGCAGCTCGAGACCCTGCGCGAGATCGAGCGCGTCGCCGAGCACCGCGCCCAGGTGGAGCAGGATCTCGCCGCCGCCGAGCGGCGCCACGTGGCGATCGAGGAGAGCCTCGAGCGTGCCGTCCAGGAGCAGGAGTCGGCCCGCGGCGCGCGCGAAGCCCTGCGCACCGCCAGCGCCGGCCACCGCAGCCGCCTCGAGCTGCTCGACGAGCGCCTCGAGTCGCACGACCGCGAAGTGGCGCGCCTCGCCGCCGAGGTCGAGAACGGCAGGCGCCAGGTGGCCGCCTGGCGCGAGGAGGCCGACCGCCTGGGGGCGCGCCGCGAGCAGCTCGACGACGCCCTCGGCCGCGCCGACGCCGAGCTGCAGCAAGCCCTCGAGCAGCGCGACGCCGCCGAGGATGCGGTGCTGTCGGAGCAGGAGGACCTCGACGCTCACCGGCAGGAGGTGCGCGACCTCGACGAGCGCCTGGCCGGCCACCGCGCCCGCCGCGACCAGGTGCGCACCGAGATCGAGGAGCTGCGCGTCGCCGGCGCCGGCCTGCGCCAGGACGCCGAGCACGTCGCCATGACCTACCGCGAGCACTTCGGCGAGGAGCTGCCGTCCCATCCCGGCGAGCCGGCCGGAGCCGCGGCGACCCTGCCGCCGATCAACCCGATCGGCCCGATCGATCCGATCGACCCGATCGACCTGCCGGCGAAGCCGGCACCGCCTGAGCCGCCGGCGATCTCCGACCTCGCCGAGCTCGAGGCCGAGCTGGCCCGCTGCAAGGCGATCCTCGAGCGCCTGGGACCGGTCAACGTCCTCGCGGTCCAGGAGCACGACGAGCAGGAGGAGCGTCAGCGCTTCCTGACCACCCAGCGCGCCGACGTGGCGCAATCGGTCGACAGCCTGCGGCGCACCATCCGCGAGATCAACGAGGCCTCGAGCGAGCGCTTCCGCGCCACCTTCGAGCTGGTCAACCAGAGCTTCGGCGTGGTCTTCGCCCGCCTTTTCCGCGGCGGCGAGGCCGAGATGCGCCTGATGGACGACGAGGACGTGCTCGAGAGCGGCATCGAGATCGTCGCCCGCCCTCCCGGCAAGCGCCTGCAGAACCTGATGCTGCTCTCCGGCGGCGAGAAGGCGCTCACCGCCATCGCGCTGCTCTTCGCCCTCTTCCAGACCAAGCCCTCGCCGTTCTGCATCCTCGACGAGGTCGACGCCCCCCTCGACGACGTCAACACCGTCCGCTTCGTCGACCTGCTGCGCGACCTGGCCGGCGACACCCAGTTCATCATCATCACCCACAACAAGATCACCATGGAGGTCGCCGGCTGCCTCTACGGCGTCACCATGGAAGAGAAGGGAGTCTCGAAGCTCGTCGCCGTCGAGCTCGACGACGTCCAACCGGCCGAGCCCCGCCGCGCCACGGCGTGACCTGCCGGCCGAGACCTACTGTCGTTGCAGTGTGAGCTGCACGCTATATTGCAGCGTGCCGGTCACGTTCCCGGTGGACGGATCGCGGAGGTTGTCCGTTTTCGTGCCGGACGCGCTGATCTGATTGCCCGAGACGGTGCCGGCCAGGCTGCTCGTTCCCCCGGTGGCGTCGATGAGCTCGATCCCACCAAACTGGTCGAAGCATGGGATGAAATAGGCAGCCATGCAGAGGAAGCTCGCCTGCTGGGCGTCCTGGGTCCAGCTGATCGTCGTGCCGCTCACCATCCCATGGAACGAGCACTGCCTCGCACCCAAAGTGCCTGAGATCGCGGCGCCGCTCTGCGCGATCTGCGCCTTGGTCGAGGCCGCGAACGGCCGCCCCACAATGCAAGGCGGACCGGCAGTCACGGTCATGGTGGAGGTGCCGCTCCAACTTCCCGCAACGTTGGCAGTCTGAGCGGGCGAGGTCGGACCGGCCGAGCCGCCGCCACAGCCAGCGATGAAAACCGTGGATAACGCGAAAGCTACCCGCAAGTACAGACCAAGTTTTTCCATAGGATTGCAACCCGCAAAAATCTACTGCGTCCCGACCAAATCAGGAGATTTCTTGAGCCTACACCATCCTAGTATCTTCGGGGGCGCCCGTCAAATCGCAATCCCCTCTCCTTACTCGTACCGCAGCGCCATCATCGGCGACGTGTCGGCGGCGCGGCGGGCGGGGAGGAAGCCGGCGATCAGGGCGACGGCCACCAGCACCAGCGTCGCGACGGCGACCGTGGGCGGGTCGAAGGCGGTCAGGCCGTAGATCTGGCTTGCCGCCAGCCTGGTGGTGGCGAGGGCCGCCGCCAGGCCGGTCGCGACGCCGACCGCGATCAGCCGCAGGGTGTCGCCGAGCACCAGCGCCAGCACCCGTCCGCGCGCCGCGCCGAGGGCCATGCGCAAGCCGATCTCGCCGGTGCGGCGGGCGACGCTGTAGGACATGACGCCGTAGAGGCCGATCGCCGCGAGCAGCAGCGCCAGCGCGCCGAAGAACCCGGTCAGCCGGGCGATGGTGCGCTCGCGCGCCAGCGAGCGGTCGAGCTGCTCGCTCATGGTGAGGGTGCCCAGCACCGCCAGGTTCGGCTCCGCCTCGGCGACGGCGCGGCGCAGGCCGCCCGTCACCGCCGCCGCCGCCGCCGTGGCGGCGACGCGCAGCTCGACGTCGCGCAGGCTCTCGGGGTTCTGCGCCACGGGCAGGTAGAGCATCGGCGGCGTCTTCTCGCCAAGCTCGTTGTACCTGGCGTCCCTCACCACGCCGACGATCTCGTACTCGCCGGCGCTGGCGAGCTCGGTGCCGAGATGCTCGCCGATTCCCGAGCGGCCCGGGAAGAACTTGCGCACCAGGGCCTGGTTGGCGATCACCACTCTGGGAGCTCCCTGCCGGTCGCGCGGCTCGAAGCCGCGGCCGCGCAGGAGCGGTATCCCGACGGTCGCGAAGTAGTGCGGCGTCACGGCGGTGAGCTGCGTGGTCAGCACATGACCCGGAGACGGCGCGGTGTGGGGGAAGTAGATTTCAGTGACCGATCTCGAGGGCGTCAGCAGGCGGAACTGCGACAGGCTGGCCGACCGCACCCCGGGGATGGCCTCCAGGCGCTCGACCAGGCGGTCGTAGGCGGCCACCAGCCGCGCGTCGTCGTAGCCGAGCAGCCGGGGATTGATCTCCGCCAGCACCAGCCGCTCGCGGTCGAAGCCGGGATCGAGCCGCACCAGGTTCTGCAGGCTGCGCACGAACAGCCCGGCGCCGATCAGCAGCATCAGGGACAGGGCGATCTGCGCCGCGACCAGCGCGCGGCCGAGCGGCAAGCGGCGGCCCGGCCGCCAACCGCCGCCGGCCTCGCGGCCGCGCCTGCCGTGCCCGCCGCTTTCTCCCGCCGTCGACCGCTTCCCACGAACCCACCGTCCCGGTGCGGGCCCGCCGCCGAGCGCCGCCCGGGCACCCTCCTTGAGGGCCGAGGCCAGGTCGATGCGCGTCGCCCGCAGCGCCGGCGCCACGCCGAAGCCGACGCCCGTCGCCACGGCGACCGCCACGGCGAAGACCAGCTTCCGCGGATCGAGCGCCACGTCGAGCTGCAAGGGGACGCCTTCCGAGGAGACCAGGGTGAGCAGCACGCGGCTCCCCCAGGCGCCGAACAGCACGCCGAGCGCGCCGCCCATCCCGGCGAGCAGCAGGCTCTCGGTCAGCAGCTGGCGCACCAGGCGGCGCTGGCCGGCGCCGATCCCGAGCCGCACCGCCATCTCCCTCCGCCGGCCGTCGGCGCGCGCCAGCAACAGGTTCGCGACGTTGGCGCAGGCGATCAGCAGCACCAGGCCGGCGGCGCCGCCGAGCATCAGCAGCGGCCGGGTCAGCTCCTGGCGCCAGTTCGCCATCCCCCTCGCCCCCGGCGACACCTTCAGCGTCGCCGCCGCCACGATCCGCGCCGTCTCGGCGTCCGGATGGGTCGCCAGCTGCGCCTGCTTGGTGCGCTCGAAGATCACTCCCAGCCGGGCGTTCGCCTGCTGAATGCTCACCTCCGGCCGGCGCCGGCCGAGCAGCCGCAGCCAGTGGACGTTGAGCTGGTTCCAGATCGGCTGCGCCGGGTCCTCCGGTCCGTCGGAAGCCTGGTTGGAGTGGTACCTGACCCGGTCCCGCATGGTGATCGGCAGGTAGACGTCCGTCGCGCCGTCGACGAAAGCGCCGTTGAAGCCGCGCGGGGCCACGCCGACCACGGTGACCAGCGCGCCGTTGATCTCCAGCGCCTGGCCGACCACGCCGGGATCGCGGCCGAAGCGGCGTTGCCAGTAGCCATAGCCGAGCACCGCCACGGGGTGTGCCCCTGGCACGTCGTCCTCGGCGGCGGTGAAGGTCCGCCCCGCCGCCGCGCCGACTCCCAGCACCGAGAAGAGGTTGCCCGACACCAGCTCGGTGGACGCGGTCTCCAGCTCGGCGCCCGCTCCGCCGCTGGCCGCGGCCGGCGCCCGCTGCAGGCGCCGCGGCCGCACCACCCCCCGGAAGTCGTAGGTCACCGCCGCCACGCCGGTGCAGACCGCCGCCGAGTCGGCGAGCTGGCGGTAGGCGGAGTACGAGAAGTACGAGCTGTCGTCCCCATTCTCGTGGCGTTGCAGCACCATCAGCTCGTCGGCCCGCGGCACCGGCAGCGGCGCGAGCAGCAGGGCGTCGACGACGCTGAAGATCGCGGTGTTGGTGCCGATGCCGAAGGCCAGGGAGAGCAGCGCGACGGCCGTGAATCCGGGGCTCTTGCGCATCATCCGCAGCGCGTAGCGCAGGTCCTGCCCCAGCGTCTCGAGCGCCGGCACGCCGCGCCGCGCCCGCATCTCCTCCTTGAGCGACTCGACCGACCACCCGGGCCCATCCGGCGCCAGCGCCGCCCGCGCCGCCCGCCGCGCCGCCGCCGCGCTCATCCCGCGCGCCTCGTGCGCGCGCGCCTCCATCTCGAGATGGAATCCCAGCTCCTCCTCCAGCCGCTCCTCGAGCTGCCGCCTGCGGAACAAGCTCAGCAACCGGACGACCCAGCTACGCAGAGTCCGCATCGATCACTCCTTGTTGCTCACTCATGCCGCAGCGCCACCATCGGGTCGGTGTCGGCGGCGCGGCGCGCGGGCAGGAAGCCCGCGGCGAGCGCCACCGCCACCATCGCCAGCGTCGCGGTCACGACCGTCGGCGGGTCGAAGGCGCCCAGCCCGAACAGCTGGCTTGCCGCCAGGCGGGTCGTGGCCACCGCAGCGACCAGGCCTGCCGCCACGCCGGCGGCGACCAGCCGCGCGGTGTCGCGCATCACCAGTCCGAGCACCTGCGAGCGCGGCGCTCCCAGCGCCATCCGCAGGCCGATCTCGTTGGTGCGCCGCGCGACGCTGTAGGACATCACTCCGTAGAGACCGATCGCCGCCAGCAGCAGCGCGAGCGCGCCGAAGAAGCCGGTCAAGCGGGCCACCGCCCGCTCGCGCGCCAACGACCTCTCCATCTGCTCGCCCATGGTGACGACGCTGAAGATCGGCAGGCTCGGCGCCACCTCGGCGATCGCTCGCCGCAGATCCGCGATCACACCTGCCTGCAGCGGACCTTCCGGGCCGCCGGCGAGCCGCACCTCGAGGTCGCGCATCACCGCCCCGGGACGTTGCGCCACCGGCAGGTAGGCGGTCGGCGGCGGCGCATCGCCGAGGCTGATGGATCGGACGTTGCGAGCCACCCCGACGATCTCGAAATCGCGGCTGTTGCCCGGCGGTCCGAAGCCGAATCGCTGGCCCAGGACGCTCGCCGGATCCCACGCTGCCGCCCCACCCGCCGCCGCCGTCGCCGCCGTCGAAGCTGTCGAAGCTGTCGCCGCCGCCGCCGCCCGCGCCGCCGCGGCCGCATCCGATCCCGTCGTCGCGCCGCGCGGCCAGAAGCGGCGCCCCATCGCCTCGTCGACGATCGCCACTTTCGGCGCTCCCTGGCGATCGGCCGGCCGGAACGCGCGCCCCGCGAGCAGGGGCAGACCCACCGTCTCGAAGTAGCGCGGCGTCACGACCCGCAGCTGCGCGTCCGTGTCTTCGTCCGGACGCGGCGTGTAGCCAGGCAGGACGACGTTCTCTTCCCAGTTGCTGCCGCTGAGCAGGCGGAGGTTGGAGAGGCTGGCCGAGCGCACCCCCGGAACCGCTTCGAGCCGCTCGACGAGGCGCGGGAAGAGGGCGGTCAGGCGATTGTCGTCGTAGCCGAGCAGGTGCGGGTTGATCGTCACCAGCACAAGGCTGGTGCGCGCCACTCCGGGATCGACCTCCATCAGGTTCCGCAGGCTCCTCACCAACAGGCCGGCACCGATCAGCAGCACCAGCGACAGCCCGATCTGGGCCGCCACCAAGACCCTTCCGAGCCTGCCGCCGGCGCCGGCGGCCCCGCCCCCACCGGCCGCCGTCCTTCCTCCCATGGCGCCGGCGCCTTCCTTCAGGTTCGCGGCCAGGTCGACCCGCGTCGCCTGCAGCGCCGGCGCCAGGCCGAAGCCGATGCCGGTGGCGAGCGCCACGCCCAGCGCGAAGACGAGCAGCCGCCAGTCGAGGCCGACGTCGAGCGGGATCGGCTTGGCGCCGCTCGAGGCCAGCCCGAGCAGCAGCCGGCTGCCCCAGCCGGCGCCGCCGATGCCCAGCGCACCTCCCAGGCCGGCCAGCAGCAGGCTCTCGGTCAGCAGCTGGCGGAGCAGCCGGCCACGGCCGGCGCCGATCCCCAACCGCAACGCCATCTCCTTCCGGCGCCGGTCGGCGCGTGCCAGCAGCAGGTTGGCGAGGTTGGCACAGGCGATCACCAGGACCAGGGCGGAGACCGCCATCAGGATGAGCAGCGGCTGGGTCAACGACCCCCGCAGGTGAGAGAGCCCGCGCGCGGCCGGCGCGAGCAGCACCCGCTCGTCCATCAGCTGACGGCGGTCCCGTTCCGCGTCCTTCGTGTTGGTCACCAGTCGAGCGGCCTTGTCACGCTGGAACAGGACGTTCAGCGCCGCGCTCGCCCGCTCGACGCTCACTCCCGGCCGCCGGCGCGCCAGCAGCAAGAGCCAGTGGTCGTGGACCTGCTCGAAGATCGACAGGCCGGGCAGATCGGGCCCGTCGCTCTCGATGTTGCCCTCGTACTTGACGACGTCGCGCAGGGTGACCGGCAGGAAGAGGTCCGGGGCGACGTCGGCGATCGCGCTGTGAAAGCCGCGCCGCACGACGCCGATCACGGTCACGGGCACGCCGTTGACCAGCAGCGCCCGCCCCACCACGGTCGGATCGCGCCCGAAGCGGCGCTGCCAGTAGCCGTAGCTGATCACGGCCAGCGGGTGCCCGCCGGGCACCGCGTCCTCCTCGGCGGTGAAGGAGCGCCCCACCGCCGTCCCGACGCCGAGCGCGGCGAAGAAGTTGCCCGAGACCAGCTGGGCCGTGGCGGTCTCGAGGGCCTCGCCGGCGCGCGACGCGAGGACCGTCGCCCCGGGCGTAGCCTGCGGCGCCAGCGGCCGCACCACGGCGGGGAAGTCGACGGTCATCGCCATCACCCCCGCGGACTGCGGCGCCTGCTGCAGCAGCCGCCATGCCGGATAGGAGAACAGCAACAGCGGGTCGCCGTGCCGGCTCCTCTCGAGCACCACCAGGCGCTCGGTGCCCGCGACCGGCAGCGGCTTGAGCAGCAGGGCGTCGACGACGCTGAAGATCGCGCAATTGGTGCCGACGCCGAAGGCCATCGAGAGCAGCGCCACGGCGGTGAAGCCGGGGCTCTTGCGCATCATGCGTAGCGCGTAGCGCAGGTCCTGCCCCAGCGTTTCGAGCGCCGGCACGCCGCGCCGCGCCCGGATCTCCTCCTTGAGCGACTCGACCGACCAGCCGGGCCCGTCCGGCGCCAGCGCCGCCCGCGCCGCCCGCCGCGCCGCCGCCGCGCCCATCCCGCGCGCCTCGTGCGCGCGCGCCTGCATCTCGAGATGGAATCCCAGCTCCTCCTCCAGCCGCTCCTCGAGCTGCCGCCTGCGGAACAGGCTCAGCAACCGGACGACCCAGCTACGCAGAGTCCGCATCGCTCACTCCTTGCTCTTGCTCGTGCTCTTGCCCTTGCTCTTGGTGACCCGTGGCTCACTCGTGGCGCAACGCCACCATCGGATCGGTGTCGGCGGCACGGCGCGCCGGCAGGAAGCCCGCGGCCAGCGCCACCGCCACCAGCGCCAGCGTCGCCGCCGTCACCGTCGCCGGGTCGAAAGCGCTCAACCCGAACAGCTGGCTCGCCGCCAGGCGGGTGGCGGCCACGGCGGCGACCAGGCCCGCGGCGACGCCGGCGGCGACCAGCCGCGCGGTGTCGCGCATCACCAGCCCGACCACCTGGGAGCGCGGCGCTCCCAGCGCCATCCGCAGACCGACCTCGTTGGTGCGCCGGGCCACGCTGTAGGACATCACTCCGTAGAGACCGACCGCTGCCAGCAGCAGCGCCAGCAGCCCGAAGAAGCCGGCCAGCCGGGCCACCGCCCGCTGCGGCGCCAGCGACTGGTCGACCTGCTCGCTCATGGTGGCGACGCGCAGCACCGGCAGGTCGGGGGCGACCTCGGCGATGACGCGGCGCAGGGCGCCGACGACCGCCGGGAGCGCCGGCATGGCGCCGGCCGCCACGCGCACCTCGACGTCGTGAAGCTCGGCCGGCTCCTGGTCGACCGGCAGGAAGACCATTGGCCGCCCGTCCAGACCCAGCTTGAAGTACTTGGCGTCCTTGACCACGCCCACGATCTCGAGATCGCGGGCATGGCTCGCGTCGCGGAACCCGAAGCGCCGGCCCACCGCGGCCAGGGCGGCAACCGCGCGATCGGCGCCACCCGCTCCAGCGGCGGCCGGATGCCGCAGGTACCGGCGGACGAAGGTCTCGTTGACCACCACCACCCTGGGCGCCCCCTGCCGGTCGCGCACGCTCAAGCCGCGGCCGGCCAGCATCGACATTCCCACGGTCTGGAAGTAACCGGGCGTCACCATGCTCTCGTAGCTCCACAGCTCTTCCGCGGGGCGCGGGGTGTAGCCCGGCAGCGAGATGGAGCTCCGCGTGGCCGAGCTGCCGAGCAGGCTGTACAGCGAGACGCTGGCCGAGCGCACGCCGGGGACGGCCTCCAGGCGCTCGACCAGCCGGCGATAGAGATCTCCGAGGCGCGCCTTGTCGAGCCCCAGCACGTGCGGGCTGATCGACACCAGGACCAGCCGGCCGCGCTCGAAGCCGGCGTCGACGCCCATCAGGTTCTGCAGGCTGCGCACGAACAGTCCGGCACCGATCAACAGCACCAGCGACAGGCCGATCTGCACCGCCACCAGCACGCGGCCGAGAGGCAGGCGGCGAAGTCCCGCGCCACGGCCCCGCCGGCCCCGCTCGCCGCTTCCCAGCGCGCCGGCGCCCTCCTTGAGGCTTCCCGCGAGGTCCAGACGCGTCGAATGCAGGGCCGGCGCCAGGCCGAAGATCACCGCGGTCAGCAAGGCGATCGCTGCGGCGAAGGCCAGCTTGCGGCCGTCGATCGCCACGTCCAGCACGAGGTCCTGGTTGCCGGTCGCACCGCTCGCCAGCAGGCCGAGCAGGAAGCGGCTCCCCCAGTACGCGAAGAGCAGCCCGAGAGCGCCGCCGAGACCGGCCAGCAGCAGGCTCTCGGTGAGCAGCTGGCGCAGCAGGCGGCCGCGCCCCGCGCCGATGCCCAGCCGCACGGCCATCTCCTTCTGCCGGCGGCCGGCGCGCGCCAGCAGCAGGTTGGCGACATTGGCGCAGGCGATCAGCAGCACCAGGCCCGCGACCGCCATGAGGATGAAGAGCGGCGCGCCCAGGGTCTCGCGGCTCTCCGCCAGCCCGCGCTCCGCCGGCGCCAGCCGGATGTGCGTCGCCAGCACGCTGGCGCGCCCCCCCGCATCGGTCCCGGTCGCCACCTGGGCCTGCTTCTCGCGTTCGTACAGCACGTCGAGCACGGCGCCGGCCTGCTCGACGCTGACTCCCGGCCGCCGCACCGCCACCAGCTGCAGCCAGTGCATGTTCACCTGCTGCCAGACCGGCGCGTCGTAGTCCCGCGGGCCGTCGGTGTAGGAGTCGCCGCGATACTTGACCAGGTCCCGCACGGTGAGGGGCAGGAAGAGGTCGGGCGCCGCGTCCGCCAGGACGCCCGGGAAACCCCTCGACGCGACCCCCACGACCGCCAGCGGCGCGCCGTTGACCAGCAGCACCCGTCCGACGACCCGCGGGTCACGGCCGAAGGCGCGCTGCCAGAAGCCATAGCTCAGCACCGCCAGCGGATGGGCGCCCGGCTCGCCGTCCTCGGCGGCGCTGAAGGCGCGCCCCGCCGCCATCCCGCGGCCGAGCAGCGCGAAGAAGTTGCCGGAGACCAGCTCGGCCGTCACGTTCTCGGCGGCGGGCGGCGCCTGACCGCCCGCGGCGGCCGCGAAGGCGGCCGGGTCGCTCGCCCCGGACCGACGCGGCGGCGGGAGGGCCGAGACGGCGGCCGCGCCTGCCGCGGGCCGCACCTGCACGGTGAACTGGCTGGTGAAGGCGATCATGCCGGTGGTCACCGACCGTGCAGCCGCCAGGTGCCGGTAGGCGGTGTAGGAGAACCACGGCGGCGGGTCGTCGCCGGTGCCGTCGTGCTTGCCGAGCACCACCAGGCGGTTGGCGCCGGGCACCGGCAGCGGCTTCCACAGCAGGGCGTCGGCGACGCTGAAGATGGCGCAGTTGGCGCCGACTCCGAAGGCCAGCGACAGCAGCACCACCGCCGTGAAGCCGGGGCTCTTGCGCATCATCCGCAGCGCATAGCGCAGGTCGCGCCCGAGCGTCTCGAGGGCCGGCACACCGCGCCGCGCCCGCACCTCCTCCTTGAGCGGCTCCAGCGACCCGCCCGGCGAGAAGGCCAGCCGCGCCGCCCGTCGCGCCGCCTCGGGGCTCATGCCGCGCGCCTCGTTCTCGCGCGCCTGCATCTCCAGGTGGAAGCCCAGCTCCTCGTCCAGGCGCGCCTCGAGCCGCCGCCTGCGGAACAAGCTCAGCAACCGGACGACCCAGCTACGCAGAGTCCGCATCGCATTCTCCTTGGCCGGCGGGGTCAGGCCGTCAGCAAGCGCCTGATGGCCTCCGAGAAGCGCGCCCAGCGCTCGGTCTCGGTTGCCAGCTGCCGCCGCCCCGCCCGGGTCAACGAGTAGAACCGCGCCCGGCGGTTGTTGTCCGAGGTCCCCCATTCCGAGCCGATCCACCCCTGCTGCTCCAGGCGCAGCAGCGCGGGATACAGCGACCCCTGGTTGACCTGCAGCACGTCGCGCGAGATCTGCTGGATGCGCTGCGCGATGCCGTAGCCGTGCATCGGCCCCAGCGCCAGCGTGCGCAGCACCACCAGGTCGAGCGTCCCGGCCAGCAGCTCGGCCTTCGCTTCGTCGGATCGATTCTCGTCTCTCATGTTGGCAGCCTACAGAGACCTCATGTAGATAGTCAACAGGTACGGCGCGGCCGGCCGGAGGTTTCACCGCGGCTCCACACGGCCATCCGTATTGACACCCACTCACATCGACGTCAATATGTCCATATGGACGCCAAGCGCGTGACCGCGAACCTCCCCGCCGACCTGCTGCAAGACGCCATGGCGGTCACCGGCGAGGGCATCACCGAGACCCTGGTCGAGGGTCTGAAGCTGGTGCGCAGGAGCGGGGCCTTCAAGAAGGCCATGCGACTCCAGGGGAAGATCCAACTCGACGTCGACCTCGAGGAGTCGCGTGAACGGCGTCGTCGTTGACACCTCCGCCTGGATTGATTTCTTCGCCGGCGCCGAGCTGCCGTCGCTGGCAGATGCGTTGGCGCGCGGCATCGCGGTGCTGCCTCCGATCGTGATCGCCGAGCTGGTGAGCGGTGCGCGACGCCCCGCCGACCGGCGCGCGATCGCCGACCTCCTCCTGGAGCTGACGATCCATGACACGCCGCCGGATCACTGGGTGCGGGTCGGCACGCTGCGCCGCGAGCTGCGGGACCGCGGGCTGACCGTCTCGACTCCCGACGCCCACGTCGCCCAGTGCGCGCTGGACCGGAGCGCCCCGCTGTTGACGAAGGATCACGTCTTCGCGCGCATCGCGGAGCTCGTCCCGCTCGAGCTCATCGGCGCGGGAGACTGACCCACTACCCCCGCCTGTCCCCGTGCGGGCGCGCTTCCCGCCGCGCGCTGACCTTTCCGCCTCTGGCACGAGAGGTCCAGATCAGCATCGCTCTCGAGGGGACGCGCCAATCCGGGTGGCTTTGGGCCGACGCCGCCGTCCGCCTGCCGACCACTCCTCATGAATTGACGGAATGATAGGGGCCATCCCTATTTTCGCTTCTCTGATTCTTGACTGATACGCAAATTCAGCTATAGTTCGCCCGCTTCATCTCTTGATCTCGAAGTCTTCGCTTGCCCGGTTCGTCCCGGGGCGGGCGCGGCGGCTGCTCGCACGCGACCCGCCGCCCTTCCCCCGGTGACGCGCCGCGTCCGTGGACGCCTGGTCCACAAGGAGGGTCGATCCCATGAGTTCTCTGCAGCGCAAGGTCCGCTCCCACCTGCTCGCCGCCCCGCCGCTCGCCCCGCTCGCGCTGCTCGCGATGCTCGCGCTGCTCGGCGGGTTGCTCGGCGCGGTGCCGGCCGCGGCCGGCAACGGCCACTTCCTCCACGGCGTCGGCGCCGTCAACGACGCCATGGGCGGCGCCGGGGTGGCGCTCCCCAACGACACCCTGGGCGCGCTCAACCTCAACCCGGCGCTGCTCACCGAGCTCGACGGCAGCGGCTTCGAGTTCAGCGCCGAGTACGCCAAGGCGGGCAACGCGGTGACCAGCCAGGTGGGACCGTTCTCCGGCCGCACCCAGGAGCAGGGACGCACGGCGCTGATCCCCGCCTTCGGCTTCACCCGCCATCCCGCGGGCAGCCCGTTCGCCTACGGCGTCGGCTTCCTGGGCCTCGCCGGCTTCGGCGTCGACTACCCGCAGGACGCGCACAACCCCATCCTGTCGCCGCAGCCGCAGGGCTTCGGGCGGGTCTACGCGAACTACCAGTTCCTCAAGGTGCCGGTGGTCGCCGCGCTGCGCCTCAACCCGGAATGGTCGGTGGGCGTCGCCTTCGTCACCGGCCGCTCGGCGCTCACCGCCGACCCCGCCGGCTTCGCGACCCCCGACTGCGGGCCCAACGGCTGCTTCTACCCGCGCGTCAACACCGACAGCGCCTTCGGCTACGGCGGCCAGATCGGGGTCCACTACCGCCCCAGCCACGTCTGGGCCTTCGGCGCCTCCTACACCACCGAGCAGCGGTTCCAGACCTTCGAGTGGAACTCGGCGCACGCCAACCCGGCGCTGCCGGACTCCGGCACCGCGCGCCGCATCTCCTTCCGCCTCGACAACCCGGCGACGGCGGTGGCCGGCATCGGCTTCACTCCGACCCCGGCGCTCAAGTTCGCGCTCGACGGCAAGTGGATCGACTACGGCCACACCACCGGCTTCAGCGGCTTCGGGATCGCGCCGGACGGCCACGCCCTGGGCCTCGGGTGGCGGAGCATCACCGTCTTCGACGTCGGCGGCCAGTTCCAGGCCAATCCCTGGCTGACCCTGCGCCTGGGGTACAACCACGCCGAGAACGCCATCCCCGACAAGTCGGCCTTCTTCAACGTCGCCTCGCCGGCCATCTGGGGCAATCACGTCACGGCCGGCTTCGGGATGCGCGTCGATTCGGCGCTGACGCTCAACCTGGCCTACTACTACGCGCTGAAGACCCGCATCACCGGCCCGCTCTACCCGGTGCCGGGGGGCGTGGTGAGCGACGAGCAGTCGCTGCGCTCCCTGATTGCAACGTTTTCTTTTAGGCTCTAAGCTGTGTGGAAGGCCGGGCAACTGCGAGATTCTGCCAAGACGGTCCGTCTTCTTCTGCAGGGCGCGGCGACATGCCGGCGCCGAGAGACGAGGTGCGATGGAGCGGGTCAGGAGGACGGACTACGGCATGGCCATCGTGTTCGGCGGCCCCCTCACCGGCGAGGAGGCCGCCGAGCTGCTCGCGGAGCTCGACCGCAAGCTGCCGCCGCCCGGCGGCCGCTTCGGCCTGCTGGTCGACTCGCGGCGATCGCGGGCCTACTCGGCGGCCGAGCAGGCGATCTTCAGGCGCGGCATCCAACTGTGCGTGGAGCACGGCATGGAGCGCGCGGTGGTCGTGCACGACAGCCACATCGCGGCGCTGCAGGCCAAGCGCCTCGGCAAGGAGACCGGCACGCTGGCCTGGACACGCTACATCGACGCCAGGAGCCACCACGACTGGCAAGGGATCGCCGAGCACTGGCTGCTCCACGGCATCGACCCCGATCTGACCTGACGTAGGGGTAGCGTCCTGGCTGGATTGAATCAGGGGACACTGGCGGGAGATGGTCGGGGCGAGAGGATTTGAACCTCCGGCCTCACGGTCCCGAACCGTGCGCTCTACCAAGCTGAGCTACGCCCCGGCGGTTGCGGACGGTCTCGCCGCCGGCAGCGGGCGGCGAGTTGCGCAAGAACGATGGAGGATACCGCCCCGCGCCGGGGCGGTCAAGCCGCCGCGTGCTGTACAATCCCGGCCTGTCTCGCCTGTCTCGCGCTCACCGGCCCTCGGGAGGACCCATGGCGGTAACCACTCTCACGGAGCTGTTCCTCAAGGTCGCGACCTACGGCAGGGCGGATTGCCTGCTGCACAAGGTCGGCGGCAGCTACCAGCCCCTCTCGACCGCCGAGCTCGTGGACCGCGTGCGGCGGCTGGCCAAGGCCCTGACGGATCTCGGCGTCGAGCGCGGCGACCGGGTCGCGCTGATGGCCGAGAACGGCCCCCACTGGCCGACGGTCGACTTCGCCACCCTCTGCATCGGCGGCGTGGTGGTGCCGGTCTACCCGACCCTGCTGCCGGAGCAGGCGGCCTACATCGTCCACGACTGCGGCGCCAAGGTGGTGTTCGCCGAGACCACCGCGCACCTCGAGGGGCTGCTCTCCCACGCCGCCGAGCTGCCGGACGTCCGGCACTACGTGCTGATCCGCGGCTCCAGCGACGACGGACGGGTCATGACCCTGGAGCAGCTGTTCGAGCGCGGCGCCGATCCCGACGTGGCGAGCTTCGAGGCCGCCGCCCGCGCCGCCCGCCCCGAGGACCTCGCCACCTTCATCTACACCAGCGGCACCACCGGGCAGCCGAAAGGCGTCATGCTGACCCACGGCAACATCGCCTCCAACATCGAGGGCGGGCTGACCGTGATCCCGTTCGAGGACGGTTACGTCGCACTCTCCTTCCTGCCGCTGTCGCACTCGTTCGAGCGCACCACGGACTACGTCTATTTCTTGAAGAGCTGCCCCATCGCCTACGCCGAATCGGTGGCGACGGTGCCGAAGAACATGCTCGAGGTGCGGCCCGAGGTCTTCGTCTCGGTGCCGCGCGTCTACGAGAAGGTCCTGGCGCGGGTGCAGGAGAGCGTCGCCGCCAGCTCGCCGATCCGCCAGCGCATCTTCCGCTGGGCGGTCGCGGTCGGCCGCGAGGCGCTGCCCTGGCGGCTCGAGCTCGAGCGCCCGCCCGGCCTGCTCGGCTGGAAGCTCGGGCTGGCCGACAAGCTGGTCTTCGCCAAGATCCGCGAGCGGCTGGGCGGCCGCTTCCGCTTCGCGATGTCGGGCGGCGCGCCGCTCGGCCGCGACGTCGCCGAGTTCTTCTGGGGCGCCGGCATCCCGATCTACGAGGGCTACGGCCTGACCGAGACCTCGCCGATCATCTCCTGCAGCGGCGCGACCGGCGTCAAGATGGGCACCGTCGGCCGCGTCATCCCCGGGGTCGAGGTCAAGATCGCCGCCGACGGCGAGATCCTGGCGCGCGGCCCCAACATCATGAAGGGCTACTGGAACCTGCCGAAGGAGACGGCGGAGGCGATCGACTCCGAAGGGTGGTTCCACACCGGCGACATCGGCGAGGTGGACGGCGAGGGCTTCCTGCGCATCACCGACCGCAAGAAGGAGCTGATCGTCAACGCCTACGGCAAGAACATCGCGCCGGCGCCGCTCGAGAACGAGCTCAAGAGCAGCCCGTTCATCGCCCAGGCGGTGGTCATCGGCGACCGCCGCAAGTTCCTGTCGGCGCTGCTGGTGCCGGAGTTCGATCACCTCAAGGCCTGGGCGGCGAAGAACGGCGTGCCCGGCGGCGACGTCGACGAGTTGCTGCGCGACGCCCGCGTGCGGGACCTCTACGCGGCCGAGGTCGCCAAGGTCAACGCCCACCTGCCCGGCTTCGAGAAGATCGTCGCCTGGGACCTGCTGCCGAGCGAGTGGACCCTGGAGACCGGCGAGCTGACGCCGACCCAGAAGGTCAAGCGGCGCGTGATCAACCAGAAGTACGGCGAGATCATCGATCGCCTCTACGCCGAGGCGGAAGCGTCGCAGGGCGGCGGTTCCTGAGATGGCTCCCATCTTTCAGTTGAACATCGGCGCGGACCGCCTGGCGACGCTGACCTTCGACCTGCCCGGCAAGAAGGTCAACGTCTTCGGGCGGCCGGCCCTGGCCGAGCTCGAGCGCGTGCTCGACGAGCTGGCGGCGCGGCGCGACATCGGCTGCCTGGTGCTGCTGTCGGGCAAGCCGGGCGGCTTCATCGCCGGCGCCGACGTCGACGAGATCGCGCGCGTCACCGACCCGGTCGAGGCCGAGGCCGGCTCGCGCATCGGTCACCGGCTGTTCGGGGCCTGGGCGGAGCTGCCCTTTCCCACCGTCGCCGCCATCCGCGGCGTGGCGCTGGGCGGCGGCACCGAGATCGCCCTCGCCTCGACCTGGCGCGTGGCGAGCGACCGCGCGGACACCCGCATCGGCCTGCCCGAGGTGCGCCTGGGAATCGTCCCCGCCTGGGGCGGCTCGACGCGGCTGCCGCGGCTGATCGGCATCGCCGCCGCGCTCGACCTGATCCTGACCGGCAAGACGGTCTCCGGCCGGCAGGCGCTGAAGCTCGGCCTGGTCGACGCGCTGCTGCCCGACGCGCGGTTCCTCGACCTGGTGCGCGACTTCGCCCGCGAGCACATGCTCGCGGCCTCCGGGGCGCCATCAGCTTCCCCGGCGTCCCCGGCGGTCACCGCGGCCATGGCGCCGCCGCCGACGCCGCCGACCCGCCGGCCGCGCAAGCGCCCCGGCGGCCTGCGCACCGTGCTGCTCGAGGGCAACCCGATCGGCCGCCACATCGTCTTCGACCAGGCGCGCAAGAAGACCCTCGAGCAGACCCGCGGCCACTACCCGGCGGCGCTGCGCGCCATCGAGGTGGTGCGGGTGGGGATCGAGGACGGCCTGCGCGCCGGCTTCGACGCCGAGGCGCGGGCGGTGTCCGACCTGGCCCCCTCGCCGGTCACCAAGAACCTGGTGCACGTCTTCCACCTCACCGAGGAGGCCAAGCGCGAGCCCGGGCTGCCCGGCGGCGAGCCGCGCCCTGTGCGCGAGACCGCCGTGCTCGGCGCCGGCACCATGGGCGGCGGCATCGCCCAGCTGATCGCGGCCGAGACGGACCTGCCGGTGCGCATGAAGGACGTCCGCAACGAGGCCCTCGCGGCCGGCATGAGCCACGCCGCGGGCCTCTTCGACCGCCAGGTGAAGCGCCGCCGCCTCGACCCTCCGGGGATGCGGCGCAAGATGGCGCTGCTGCGCCCGACCCTCGACTGGAGCGGCTTCCGGCGCGTCGACCTGGTGATCGAGGCGATCGTCGAGAAGCTCGACGTCAAGCAGGCGGTGTTCGCCGAGCTGGCGGCGCAGGTGCCCGAGGGAGCGGTGCTGGCTTCCAACACCTCCTCGCTGCCGATCCGCGACATCCGCGACAAGACGCCGCGGCCGGAGCGGGTCGTGGGCATGCACTTCTTCAACCCGGTGCACCGCATGCCGCTGGTCGAGGTGATCGTCCCCGACGGTGCGGACCCCTCGGCGGTCAACACCGTCTTCGACTTCACCCGCCGCCTCGGCAAGACGCCCGTCCTGGTCAAGGACAGTCCCGGGTTCCTGGTCAACCGGCTGCTGACGTTCTACTCCATCGAGTCGTTCTGGCTGCTCGACGAGGGCCACCGCATCGAGGACATCGACCGCGCGATGGTCGATTGGGGCATGCCGATCGGGCCGCTCGCCCTGACCGACGAGGTCGGCATCGACGTTGCCGGCAAGGTCGCCCACATCATGGCCGGCGCCTTCGCCGACCGGGTGCGGCTGCCGGGTTGGCTCGACCACCTGAGCGACGGCGACCGCCTGGGAGTCAAGAACGGCAAGGGCATCTACCGCTACGAGGGGCGCGAGCGCCAGGAGCCCGACCCGGCGGTCTACACGGCGCTCGGCCTGGACCCGAAGCACGCGGGGCATGCCGGTCGTGTGGACGGCGCGGGAGCTCCCGAGCTCGAGGCCATGGCCGACCGCATGGTGCTGCCGATGGTCAACGAGGCGGCGCGCTGCCTCGAAGAGCAGGTGGTGCGGACCGCCGGCGAGCTCGACCTGGCGATGATCTTCGGCACCGGCTTCCCGCCTTTCCGCGGCGGGCTCTGCCGCTGGGCCGACCAGCAGGGGCTGCCGCAGATCGTCGCCACTCTCGAACGCCTCGAGGGCGCGGCCGGCGATCGCTTCCGGCCGTCGGAGGCGCTGCGCTCGACCGCCGCCGCCGGCGGCTTCTACGCGCGTTTCGGCGCCGCGGCCGCGGCGGCAGCTGCGGCAACCACGGCAGACTGATCCGAGTCCCCCAAGGACGTCGCGGACACCTTCACGTTCGAGCGCACGAAGGAACCGCTCCGGCACGAAGCTTGCTTCACCAACAGTTGGAGCTGTGCCCTTTGGCGGCTCCGTGCCGGAAAGGAGAACGCGATGCTCGCAACGCTTCGCTGGACCGTCCTGGGCCTCGCCGCGCTGGTGGCGACGCTGGTGGCGATGGGCCCCGGGATGGCCGCGGCGCAGGACAAGCCGGGGGAACCGCCGCCGCGCTTCGGCGAGAGGATCGAGGTGCGCGAGGTGCTCCTCGACGCCCTGGTCACCGACCCGCGGGGACACGTGATCGTGGGCCTCGGCAAGAATGACTTCGTGGTGCGCGAGAACGGCAAGCCGGTCGATCTCACCGGGGTCACGTTCTACAGCAACCGCCGCCTGCTCGCGGGATCGGACGCGCTGGCCAAGAAGGGCATGAGCATCGACCAGGTGCCCGAGGACCGCTACTTCATCCTGTTCTGGAACGATCAGAAAGCCAACTCCGCCGATGCCCCCGTGCTGCTCGCGCAGCAGGTCGAGGGCGGCCGCCGGGCCAGGGAGTGGGTCGACCGCGAGGTGCTGCCGAACGACTGGGTGGCGGTCGTGAGCTACGACGTCAAGCTCAAGGTGCACCAGGACTTCACCCATGACCACCAGCTGCTGACCGCCGCCATCGACGACGCGGTGAAGGGCAAGGAGGCCGAGACCAACTGGCCCTCGCGCATCCCGTCGCCCGCCAGCGGCCCCTCGCTGCTCGCCGGCCTGCCGCGCGGCAACGACCTGCGCGAGCGCAGCAAGACCATCTACGACGGTCTGCAGGTGCTGGCCCACGCGGCCGGCGCCATCCCGGCGCGCAAGAACCTGGTGCTGTTCTCCACCGGCTTCGGCTGGATCACGCCCGGCCCGTTCCGCCAGTACGAGCCCGATCCGCGCTACTACGCGCCGACCGTCGCGGCCATCAACACCGCCGACGTCGCGGTCTACACGCTCGATCTCTGGCCCGCCGGCCAGACGCAGCATCTCATGGCGGACGCGCTCAACCAGCTCGCCACCGACACCGGCGGCCGGTACCTGTTCAACTTCACCAACTTCCTGACCGCCTTGGAGCAGGTGTCGACCGAGAACAACGGCTACTACCTGCTGAGCTACCGCAGCGAGCACCCGGCGGGAAGCTCGGGTTTCCAGAGCGTCGAGGTGAAGACCGCCAACCCCGAGTTCCGGGTCAAGGCCCGCAAGGGCTACTCCTACGGGCCGGCGGCCGCTAGCGTGGCGGCGAAGGCTGGGGGCTGAGGGCTCGGCAGGGGCTCGGCAGGTTCTTGCCTTACTGGCCGGGCCTGGGGAGGCGGATCTCCCTCCGAGCCTCCCTTGGGGCGAGGGTCTGGACTTGCGCCGGCGGCGGACTGCTTGGCCTCGCCCCAAGGTCGGTCGGAGGGAGATCCGCCTCCTGGGGCCCTCCTCCGTACTCCTCTGAGGGCACAAACCAAACTATCCGAGCCGGCTGGCGCGGACGGAGAGGATGGCTGGCAGGCCGGAGATGGCGGTCGCCCAGGTGCGGCCGCCGTCGGCCGAGGCGAAGAGGTCGCCTGATTCGGCCCCGAAGTAGAGGCCCAGCGGGTCGCCGCCGTCGTGGCCGAAGGCCTGGCGCAGCACCGTCAGGTAGGCGTTCTCCTGCGGCAGCCCGGCGGTGAGCGGGCGCCAGCTGGCGCCTCGATCGACGGTCTCGTAGACGCGGAGACGGCCGTCCGGCGTCACCCGGTCGGCATCGGCGACCAGGGGGATGACGAAGGCGCGCGCCGGGTCGCGCGGGTCGAGGACCATGGGGAAGCCGAAGTCCGCCGGCAAGCCCGTCCCTGTGCCGATGTCGCTCCAGGTCAGGCCGGTATCGTCCGAGCGGTAGACGCCGCCGTGGAACTGCATGTAGAGCGTCCTCGGCTCGCGCTCGGCGCGCAGCAGCTTGTGGATGCAGAACGCCGTGGTCGTCGCCCGCGCCTCCTCGGGGATGTAGCGTGGCACCAGGCCGCTGGTGCCGCGGCGCCAGCTGGCGCCGCCATCCTCGGTCACCCAGACGCCGGCCGAGGAGATGCCGACCGCGAGCTTCGCCGGCTCGCCGGGCCACGGGCAGATCGAGTGCAGGCAGAGGCCGCCGAAGCCGGGCTGCCACTCCGCCCTGCCGGGCACGTCCCACAGCCCGCGCACCAGCTCCCACGAGCGGCCGCCGTCGGCGCTGCGGAAGAGGGCGGCCGGGGCCACGCCAGCCCACAGGACGCCGTCCTCGCTTGCCGGCTCGACCACCCAGATCCGCTGCACCGTGGCGCCGGTGTCGGCGGGGAACGCCGGCCCGGAGGCTTGCTCCCAGGCGGCGTCCGGCGCCGCGGGATCGGCGGTCGAGAACAGGTGCGGGCCGAAATGGCCGTGCGTCACCGAGGCGAAGCAGCGCCCGTCGCGGGGGTCGCGCACGGCGTACTCGACCGGTTGCCCCGCGAAGCGGCGCGCCACGACCTCGAGCCGGCCGCCGCGGCGGCCGCGCAACACCAGGAGCCCCTTGCGCGTGCCGGCCAGCACCTCGATATCGTCCACCTCGGCAGGCGGCGACCCGGAGGCGGAGGCGCCGCCGGAGATCGCCGGCACGATGTGGACCTGGTCCCCCGCCGAGAGCGGGCTGTCGGGCGCCGCCTGCGCATCGTTGACGAAGACCGAGACGTGCTGGCGCAGCCCGCCGCTCTCGTCCAGCACCCAGCCGGCGAGGCGCGGGTGCGCCCGCTCGAGCTGGCGCAGCGCTTCGCCGACCGTCGCGCCCGCGGCCTCGACCTGATCCGCGCCGCCGGCCAGCGGACGCAGGGTCGTCGGTAGGTTGAAGATTGCCATCTGGACCTCCTCGATCGATTGCCGTTCAGGGCCGTGAACTGGTAGTGGGTCAGTCTCCCTCGGCCTCCCTTTGGGCGAGGGGCTAAAGTCCTCCAATCCTCCTGTGCAGCCCCAGCCCCTCGCCCAAAGGGCGGCCGAGGGAGACTGACCCACTACCTCAGGGGCGGAGCGCCTCGCGCAGCAGCCGGCTCTCGAGGGTGAGATAGGACTGCCGGCAGGCCAGCAGGTCGGCGAGCACCCGGCGCACGCCGCGGTGGAGGCGCGCGGCCGGCAGCATCCAGCGGCCCACCGGACCGCTGAAGAACAGCCCGCGCGCGCGGTCGGCCCGCTCCATCTCCTCCCCCAGCTCCGCCGCCAGGCGCGCCGGGTAGCGCCACGGCTCCCCGGCCAGCAGGCACTCGGCGGCCCAGAGCCCCGACAGCATGCCATAACGGATCCCCTCGCGGGTCAACGGGTCGGCCAGGGCCGCGGCGTCCCCCACCAGCAGCAGGCGCTGGCGCAGCGCGTGGCGCACGCCCGGGACCGTCCACGGACCGTACACGGGGATGGGATAGCGGTAGCGCGATCCCGGCAGCCCCCGCCAGCCCGCCGGCAGGTAGCGGTCGAGCATCTCGTCGAGCACCGCGCGCGCCGCCCGATCGCCGAGATCGTCGGGCGAGTAGGCGATCCCCACCGAGACGCCGCCGGGACGCGGAAAGATCCAGCTGTAGGAGTCGGCCAGGAAGGGGAAGCTCAGCACCAGCCGTCCCACCGTCAGGCCGCGGAGCGTGGCTCCGAGACCGATGCTCTCTCCCTGCGGCCGCAGGCCCGCGGTGCGCCGCGACAGGCCGCGCGCGCCGTCGGCGCCGATCGCCCACTCGTAGCAGCGCGTCTCGCCGCCGGCGGTGACCCGCACCCCGCAGGGTCCGGCGCCATGCCGCGGCCAGCCGCACGGCGCCAGCGCCTCGACGCGCCGCGGCTCGATCCGCGCTCCGGCGGCGCGCGCCGCCGCGACGATGGCCTGGTCGAGGTCGTTGCGGCGGAAGATGCGGATACCCGCGAGCGCGCTGTCGAGGCGGGCGCCGGCCCCGTCCTCCAGGCGCATGTCCGGCGACGCGACGGCGGCCAGGGCCGCGGGATCGAAGCCGGCGAGGCGCGGCAGCACGTGCTCGGGCACGGCGCCGCCGCACGGCTTCTCCCCCGGACGCTCGGGCAGGTAGAGAGTCACTCCCGCGCCGCCCCTCGCCAGCGCCAGCGCCGCCGATCCGCCCGCCGGCCCGCCCCCGAGCACGGCGATCTGCCCGACCTTGGTCATCGCCCCGCTACGACCCGCCCGCCGGCTCGCCGCCGTCCTCGTCGTCGGCGTCCTCGACCGCGAGCAGCACCACGGTGACGTTGTCGAGGCCGCCGCGGGCATTGGCCTCGTTCACCAACGAGCGGCAGATCTCGTGCAGGTTGCGGCCGGAGCCGAGGCGGTCGCGGATGTCGGCGTCGGAGAGCATGCCGGTCAGGCCGTCCGAGCAGAGCAGGTAGAAGTCGCCGGGCTGCACCTGCACCTCGCGCACGTCGACCACCACCTCGCTCTCGCCGCCCAGGGCGCGGGTGACCACGTTCTTGAGCGGGTGCGAGCGCGCCTGCTCGTTGGACAGCAGCCCCGCCACCACCTGCTCGTGGACCCAGGTGTGGTCCTGGGTGAGCTGGTCGAGGCGGCCGTCGCGCAGGCGGTACGCGCGGCTGTCGCCGACGTGGGCCACCGCCGCCGTCGGTCCTGCCAGCAGCAGGCCCACGACGGTCGTCCCCATGCCGTGCAGCGAGCCGTCCTTGCTGATCGCGGAGAGCACGTTGTCGTGGGCCCGGCGCACCGCCATCTCGAGCAACCGGGAGTGACGCTCCAGCCGCTCCTCGCTCGCCGGCACGGCCGGCGTCTCCATGGCGGCGGTCGATGAGGTCGCTGCGGTCGATGCGGTCGATGCGGTCGATGCGGTCGATGCGGTCGATGCGGTCGCCGCGGTCGCCGCGGTCGCCGCCGCCGATCCCGGCGCCTGCCCGGGCGGCTCCGCGGACGCCGCGGGCGCGCCCGACGCGGCGGCTGCGCGGCCGCCGCCGCCGGCGCCGGCGCCCGCGGAGACCATGGACTGGAAGCCGCGCAGCGACCGCGTGGCGTCGCGGCCGACCGACTTCTCGATGAAGTCGTGGATCGCCTTGACCGCGATCTGCGCCGCCACCTCGCCGGCGCTGTGCCCGCCCATGCCGTCGGCGACCACGTAGAGGCGGTGACGCGGATCGATCTCGAAGTAGTCCTCGTTGTGGACGCGCGTCAGACCGACGTCGGAGAGCCCGCACGCTCGGACGCGCAGCATCAGTTGGGCTTCCCGAAGGGGCCGCGCCGCTGGGACCGGGACAGGTCCTCGAGGGCGCGGTGGATGGCCGGGTCGTCCTCTCCCCAATCGATCGCTTTGCGATAGGCCGCCACCGCCCGCTCGGCGTGGCCGCAGAGCGCCAGGATGCGCCCGGCCACCTTCCAGTAGCCCGGGTTCATCGGCTCGAGCTCGCAGGCGCGGTCGATCGCGGCCGCCGCGCGCGCCAGCCAGGTGGGGTTGTGGCTGTTCTGGCTGCAGGTGAGGGCCAGGTTGTACCAGGCCTGGGCGCTGGATGGATCGGCGTTGGTGGCGCGGTCGAAGTTGTCGGCCGCCTCGACCAGGTTCTTCTCCTTGTACGCCCTGACTCCGCGCTGCAGGTAGACACGCGCCACCACCTTGGGGTCCGAGGGGACCTCCTGGCGGCGCTCCAGGGCCATGTCGTGCTGGCGCCGCAGCTCGGGGTCGGACAGGACGTTGAACGCCTGGGTGATCTCCTGGAACTTCAGCTCGGCCGCCTGCTTCTCCTCGCCGGTAAAGCGGTCGGGATGGCGCTCGCGGGCGAGCTGCCGGAAGCGCTGCCGGATCTGGTCGTCGGTCGCGGTCTTGGCCACCGCGAGGACGGCATAGAAATCGATCGCCATCGGCGCGTCCTGTGAGGTCCCCCAGCGACGGTTTACTTTTGTTTGATTGTATACAAACGCGTGGCGCTGGTGCGAACCGCGTCGGCGACGTTCCGGTCTCGCGACACCAGCTTGAGATCGCGCACCGACATCTTGGGCAGCAACCGCACCGAGAGCGCCACCGGCGTCTTCGGGTTGGTGATCAACGCCCGGCAGATCGTATACCGCGAGACCCACTCGCGTCGCTTCGACACCTCCGTGAGCACTTCCTCGGCCAGCGAGCGGCTGCGCGCGACCTGCTCCATCTCCTGCTCGGAGAAGCTGTTGTGCTGCAGGACGGCGATCGCCACCTGCGAGTTCGGATCGCGGATCAGGATCTGCTTCATCACTCTCGACGCGCCGCGGGTGAGGCGCAGCCGCTGCGGCACGGTGAGCATCCGGATCTGCCCCTCGGAGAGGCCGGTGTGGTCCTCGATCTCGCCCTCGGCAGGCACCTGGCGCACCGCCGCGATGGCCTCCTCGAGCTCCTCCTCGGTCAGCCGCTCCGCGGCCTCGGCGAGGGCGGCCCGGACCGCGGGGCTCTTCTGCGGCAGCAGGTGCTCGCGGTACTCCTGGATGCGGCGCTGGGTGTAGGGGGTGAGCTGGCGGTTGTCCTCGAGCGCATACAGGATCGCGGGCTCTTCGACGATGGCGTCCTGGCGCAGCAGCAGCAGCTCCTGCAGGTCGCCGGGCAGGCGGCGGGCGAGGTCCACCAGGATCTGGCGCGGCACGTCCCGGCGGCGCAGGATGGTCTCGAGGACCAGCGGGTGGCCGACCTCGGCGGCGAAGAAGGCGAGCTCCGCGGGTCCCGCCGCCTGACCCAGGAAGTTCGCGGCCACCCGCGCGTCCATGCTACGCAGGCACTGCGTGGCGCGCTCGCGGATCTCGGCGTCGGCGCCCCGCGCCAGGCTGACCTGCAGCGGCAGCAGCTGCTCGGGAGGCAGGGGCAGGAAGCCGCTAGCGGCCAGCTCGAGCAGCTGGCGGTTGCCGCCGGAGAGGACCTCCTGCACCAGGGGGTTCGCTGCGACCGCCACCTCAGTGGCCCTCTTTTTTCGCCTTCAGGGCCCGCACCGTGTCGAGGTCGATCTTGAGGTTCTTGATGACGTCGCCGGCCTGCTTGTCCAGCGGATAGGGATAGCCGTTGACCTGGATGTCGACCGCAGCGGCGTTGCCGAGCTTGGCGAAGACGACGCTCTGCTTGGCCTCGATCTGCATCGACTCGCCCGGCTTGCGTTCCTCGGCGCGGCGGCTGCCGCCGTCGACCACCGCCTCCACCCAGCACTCCTGGTTGAAGTCGACGGTCACCTCGAGCGGCGCGGCCGGCGGCGTGGCGGGCACCGGCGGCGCCGGCGGCACCGGGATGGCGGCCGGCGCGACGATCGGCGGCCGCGACTCGGTGGCGCCGGCGCGGTGCTGGCGCCAGCGGTCCGAGAGCAAGGCGAGCAGGACCGCCAGGCCCAGCAGCAGGGCGGTCGCCAGGAGCAGGGGCAGCCAGTACGGCCAGGAGCCGAGCGACCGGCGCTCACGGCGGCCGGCGACGCCGTCGACCTGGGCCTGCGGCTGCTGGACGGAGAGGTAGTGGTTGACGACGTCGTCGGGCGACAGGCCGACGTAGCGGGCGTACTCGCGCAGGAAGCCCTTGGCGAAGACCGGCGCCGGCAGGACCTCGAAGCGGTCGTCCTCCATCGCCTGGAGGTAGCGCATGCTGATCTTGGTGCGCTCGGCGACCTCGTGCAGGGTGATCTCGCGGGCCTCGCGCTGGCGGCGCAGCCAGGTGCCGAACGAGGAGCCGGAATCGGCCTCGGCGGCCTTGTCCCAGGGTGGCGGCCGCAAGATCGTGCGCTTCGGGCCGGGGCCGACCCCGGGGCCGCCCGGGCCGCCGTGGCCAGCCGAGCCGCCACCGCCACCGGCGGCACCGCCGTGGCCGCCATGGCCGATCGGCGACGGAGCGTTGCCGGACCCGGCAGGGCGATCGGGTCCGGCCGCGCTCGCGGAGGCGCCCGAGCTCCCCGCGGCCCCCGAACCAGCCGAGCCAGCCGAGCCAGAAGAAGGCCCGGGGACACCTCCGGCAGCCATACGTGTTTCGACTTCAGGGATGCCGTCGAGGTGGATCTGGTGGGGAGGCAATCGATGTCTTCTCGGTGCGCCTCAAGAGATGGGCGCGTCTAACTTTACGCGGCCCTTTCGCCCCCGTCAAATACTCTCCGGGACAATCCCTGCGCCGGCTGGCAATCCTTCTTCACCTACCCCGATCTGCTATGCCTCGTGCAAGCAGCGCAGGTCCAGCCCGCTCAGGTCCCTTCGCCCTTCAGCTCGCCCAGCAGCAGGCGGGCGCGGCGGCGCAGGGGTTCGGAGAGGCGCGGGTCGCCGGCCAGGGCTTTCAGGTCGGCCTTGTGCAGCGCCGGCAGCAGGCGGAGGGCGGCGCCCAGGGGGGTTGCCGGGTTGCGGGCCAGCGCGAGGCGCAGGGGGTAACGCGCGCCCCAGCGGCGGTCGCCGGCGATCAGCTCGAGCACCGGTGTAGGCGTGGTCTCGCCATGCGCCAGGGGGGCCAGGCTGCCCTCGGTCAAGCGCGGGTTGTCGAGCAGCGCGGCGATCACCCGCGGCGTCGGGTCGTGGCGGAGATGGGCGAGGATGGCGGGAGCGGCCCGCCGGGCGAGAGAGATCTTCTCGCCCACCGCGAGCCCCGGCAGGCGCGCCAGCAGGTGCTGGTCGGCGGCGCGGCGCAGCTGTGGGTGCAGGCGGGTGTCGAGACCGATCGCCATCAGGTCCGCCCAGAACAGGCCGCCGACCAGCCGCAACGCCAGCATCTCCGGCGTCGCCCGGCAGCGCGCCAGGTCGCGCCTCACCTCGTAGAAAACCAGCAGTCGCTCCTGGGCGGCGATCTCGCCGATCACCTCGCTGGTGACGTAGGGATTGCGCAGGGCCTGCTGAACCGCCGCCGGCGACAGCTCCGGCGCCTGCCGGCGCACCAGCGCCAGCAACTCGTCCGGGCCGGCCTCGCGCAGGCGCCGCTCGAGCTCCAGGGGCGGCGGCGGCGCCTCCGGCAGGCCGCCTGGACCTTCCGCCATCGCCGGCTGCTCCTCCACCGAGCGCTCCTCCCGGCCCTACCGGACCTTTGGCGAATAGCTTACCGTTTCCGATCTTCTGGTATCTTCCTCTTCCGCATGGCGATCTCCCGCACCACCCAGAACCTCCTCGCGAAAGGCGACTTCGACAGCATCGAGAACGATTGGCTGGCACGCCTCGAGGAGGAACCCGGCGATCTCGACTACTTCGTCGGCGTGGCGCGCGCGCTGGCCGGCACCGGCGAGGAGAAGCGCGCGCGGGTGCTGCTGGAGATGCTCGACGAGCAGTTGCGCGATGGTCGCTGGGAGGCGCGCCTCGACCTGCTGCGCCGCGCCGGCACCCTGCTGCTGCCCGCCGACAAGGTCCACCCGGCCATCGTCTCGACCCTGACCAAGCTGTACGGCGACCGCTCGACCTTCAAGGGGCTGGCCGAGGCGGCCGGCCTGCAGCGCGCCACCCACGACCTGCCGAAGACCTGGGAGAAGGTCGATCGCCTCGAGAGCCTGCTCGCCTTCGACGTCGGCACCGTGGTGGCGATGGAAGGCAAGGGCGTCGGGCGGGTGGTCGACGCCAACCTGGGCCTCGAGAGCTTCAAGGTCGATTTCGAGCGCCATCGCGGCCTCATGGTGGGCTTCAAGGCCGCCGCCAAGCTGCTGCGTCCGCTGGCGCCGCCGCACGTGCTGCGGCGCAAGCTCGAGGACCCGGACGGGCTCCGCGCCGCCGCCCCGCCGGAGCTGCTGCGCATCACCTTGCAGAGCTTCGACCGGCCGCTCACCGCCGGGGAGATCCGCGAGGTGCTGTCGGGGATCGTCGGCGAGACGCAGTGGACCTCCTGGTGGGGCGCGGCGCGCCGGCACCCGCAGGTGCTGGCCAGCGGCAGCGGCGCCCGCCAGACCTACACCTGGGCGGAGAGCACGGGCGACGCTCAGGACAGCGTCTGGCGCGCCTTCGACCGCGCCGAGCCGCGGCGCAAGCTCGAGCTGCTGCGGCGCGAGGGGGCCCGCGACCGGGTGCTGCGCGACCGCATGGCGGCCGACCTGGCCGAGATCGCCGCGGCTGCCGCCACCGAGGGCGACCCGGGGCTGGCCTGGGAGATCTGGTTCGGCCTCGAGCGCAGCGGCGGCGTGCCGGAGACGGCGCCGCACGGCCCCAGCTCGCCGACCTCGGCATGGTCACCCGAGGCGCTGCTCGCCGGCCGCGACATCAGGGGGCTGGGCAGGCTGTTCGAGGGCATCGAGGAGCGGCTGCTGCGCGAGCGGGCCTACCTGATGGTGCGCGAGCGGCGCCCCGACTGGCCGGCGATCTACCGCGACGCCATGACGCGGGAGACCGACCCCCGCGCCCTCGACACGCTGGCCGGCGGCCTCGCGGTCGGCGGACCGCGCGAGCTCGAGCGCTTCGTCGACGGCCTGCTGGCGCAGCCGCACCGCCAGCCGGCGGCGTTCGCCTGGCTGGCGGAACGCGCCGCGATCGACGAGGAGATGCGGTCCCGCAACCCGCTGCGGCTGCTGCAGCAGATCCTCGGCAGCCTCAACCGCGACGAGTTCGCGCCCTACCGGCAGCGCCTGCTGGCGCTCGCCGAGTCGGGCTCGACGGTGCCGCGCCTGCTCACCCATCTCACCGCCGACCAGGCGCCGCTGGCCGAGGACGCGGTGCGGCGGGCGGCGGCCCTCGAACCCTACCAGCGCGATCAGCTGGTCGCCGCGCTCGAGCTGCGCTTCCAATCGCTGCGGCGCGACGTCGCGGTGCCGCTCTACGCAACCCCCGAGTCGATCAACGCCAAGCACGCCGAGCTGCACCAGATCATGACCGTCGACATCCCCGCCAACCGCAAGGCGATCGCCGAGGCGCGCGCCATGGGCGACCTGCGCGAGAACTTCGAGTACAAGGCCGCCCGCCAGCGCCACGAGGTCCTCAACGCCCGCGCCTCGGCCCTCAACGCCGAGCTGTCCCGGGTCCGCCCCATCGAGCCCGGCGACGTGGACCTCTCCGGCGTCCGCATCGGCTCGCGCGTCCACCTCGTCGGCCCGGGCGGCCGCGAGCGCATCATCACCGTCCTCGGGCCCTGGGAGAGCCGCCCCGAGGACGACGTCCTCTCCTACGAATCCGACCTCGGCAAGCTCCTCCTCGACAAGCCGGTCGGCGCCGCCCTCGACCTCGGCGGCGAGGTCTGGACCCTGCGGGCGATCACGCCCTACCGCTGAGCTTGCCCCGGTTCGCCCGCAAGGCCGCTCGCACAGCGATCGCGGCGATCCGAGGCACCAGAAGTACACCCGGCGCGAGCCTTGCGTAAGAGTCTGATAGGAATGAGGCGCACCTCCAGGAGGGAACGCATGCCAGGATGCGGGGATGGGCGATGCCGCCGTGCGGCGCGGCTCAGGAGCTGGACCTCGGGCGCGGCCGGCGCCGCGGCGTTGCTCCTTGCCACGCCGGCGGCTGCCGCCAGCGCATGGACGCCCATCGGCCCGGAGGCTGGTGCCATCAGCGCGCTGGCCGTCGCGCCTGGCGCGCCGCGGACTCTCTATGCGGTGAGCTCTCTCAGCGGCGTTTTCAAGACCACCGACGGCGGCGACAGCTGGGCGCCAGCGGACCAGGGCATCGATTTGGAGTCTGCGTACCTGGTCACGGTGGCGGCGGGCCCGGACGGCACCTTGCTGGCGGGAGGCAACGGCATCTGGCGCAGCGTCGACGGCGGCGCCAGCTGGCGGCAGGATCCACCGGTTCCGCTCTTCCTCCCTGGCCTGCAGTTTGCGTTCGATCCGCGTGACCCACGCACGGTCCACGTCGCCGCGGCCGAGGGCGGCATTTACCGGAGCACCGACGGCGGCGTCAGCTGGAAAGTTGAGCTCGCGTCGACGGGACCCACGCCCGACACGCCGTTCACATCCTTCCAAACGATCGCGGTCGTGCCCGGCCGTCCGGAAGTCCTGCTCGCCGGCAGCGACGAGGCCCTCTATCGCAGCGGCGACGGCGGCGTCAGCTGGAAACGCGTGGCGGCTGCGTGCAACGTCCAGGCAGTGGTCTTCGATCCCGCCGACCCGTCGAGGATCTACGCCGGGTGCGGCGGCGCGGGGCCGTTTCCGAGCCGCGCCGGCGTGATCACGAGCGCCAACGGCGGCGTCAACTGGAAGCCGACCGCCTTGACGGCGCTACCGGTGACCAGCCTTGCCGTCTTGCCCGGCGCGGCGGGTTCCGTCCTCGCCGCCACGGGCTCGGGCGTCTTCCGCACCGCTGACGGCGGTGCCCATTGGACCAGGCTCCGCGGCCTGGCCTCCGTCAACGCGTTGGCGGTGAGCCCGCTCCGGCATCCGGTCCTGTTTGCGGGGCTGCCAGGGCCGGGAGTGTTCCGTAGCGCCGATGGCGGCGCCAGCTGGACGGCCGCGAACCGCGGCTTGACCGCGACCCTGGCCACCGCACTTGCCGCCGATCCCGCGGGCGGCGGCCGGCTGTACATCGGCACGGACAGAGCGGGAGTGTTCTCGACGCGCGATGGCGGCGCGAGCTGGAACGCTCTCGACCGCGGCATCGCCAATCCGCTCACCTGGATCTATGGCCTCGCCGTGGCTCCGCTCGCGCCCTCCACGCTTTACGCCATGGCCGGCCTTACCGACATCTTCGCCTCCACTGACGCGGGGCAGACATGGTCGCGGCGCAGTCCGCCCGGCAGTCTGGGACTCCCCTTCATGCTCTGCGGCCCGGTCGTCGACCCACGGGACCCGCTCCACGTCCTGGTGGGCGGGCGCGACGGCGCGATAGGCGCCACCAACGACGGCGGTTCGACCTGGCAGGCCCACCAGGTCATGGCAGGCACCCGGATCGTGGCGATCGCCTTCGCACCCTCGGAGCCGGCGATCGTCTACGCATCGGGCTTGCGGGACAATGCGCAGGGGCAAGGAATGTTCAAGAGCACCGACGGTGGCGCGACCTGGGCTCCGGCCGGCCCGCCGGGCTTCGGCAACACCGTGATGGCCGTCGATCCCTCCGATCCTGCCACGGTCTATGCCAGCTACTACCAGGGTGTGCACAAGACCGTGGACGGCGGCACCACGTGGACGCTCGCCAGCTCGATCCCTGTCGGAGTCAACGCGCTGGCGCTGGATCCAAGGCTCCCCGGCACGGTGATCGCGGCCACCGGCTGGCCCGCCGCCACCGGCGTCTGGATCAGTCGCGACGGCGCCGCGACATGGGCTCCGCTCGGCTCGGGGCTTCCGTCCCAGATCGGTGTGCTGGGCGTGGCCTTCGATGCGGCGTCGCCCGCGACCCTCTATGCGGCGACCGTCTTCGGAGTGTACGAGCTGGTCATTCCGCCGCCACCTTCCTGAGCCGCCGATGCCCGCCGCGACAACCAGTCCCTGGCTGGACTCGATCTCTCCGCTGATCGAAGTCAGGCACGTTTACCACGGGCTGCTAGGGGCAACAACGCTTTGTGTTCTGACCCCCGCTACAAAGGCAGCTGCAGCTCCAGGTATACGTGCCGCCTGCGGCTTCCTGGAGCGCTTTCCCCGACAGATCGTCGAGATTCTTCAGGGTTTCCTTACTCAGCACCAGAACCTTGGCAGTCTTGGCCTTCATCAGAACTCTCCTTTCCTTACTCTTCTAATTGCGTCGCGATGATACCGGTAAAAGCGCAGCTGGCACAAGCGCCTGCGATGGCGGCGATGGTGGCCCCACCCGGCCGCTCGTGATTTTCAGTCAGGAGCCGTTCCAGAGCTCCACGGTCTCGGTGTTGTAGCGCAGGACGACGCGGGAGCCGTCGGCGAGCAGGACGTCGAGATCGGAGAGCTTCGCCAGCATGGCGCGGCCGGCGGGGCTGCGCGCCGCCACCGCTCGCGGCTGGCCGGCCGGGCCGGCGTCGACGCCGCGCTGCACCCAGACGTCGTCGCTCCACACGAAGACCCGCCCCGCCACTTCGCTGGTGGTCTGCGGCAGCACCTGCGGCGCCTCCCCGAACGCCTCGCTGACCAGGAACTCCGGTCCCGCGTGCGGCAGCTTCGGGGCCGGCGAGACCAGCCCCACCCCGCTCTCGCCGTTCTGGAGCAGCAGCATCGCGACCAGCAGGGCCAGCCCCGCGGTGACCAGTGGCCGCGCGGCGCTGAAGGAGCCGTGCAGCGGCGGCAGGCCCTGCCACCAGAGCCATGACCGCACGGAGCGCAACGACCTCAGGGAGCTCAGCCGGTCCAGCCCGCCGCGCCGGGCGCCCGCATCGGCCCTCTCGACGGCGATGCGGTCCTCGAGGCGCGCCGGGAGATCCGGCGGCGGCGGCGCGGGCCTCAGGAACCGCAGCCCGCCGACCACGCGGCGCGTCGCCTCGAGGCGGGAGCTGCAGGGCGCACAGGCGGCGAGATGGGCCTCCAGCCGCCGCGTCTCGGACGGTGCGGTCTCGCCATCCAGGTAGGCCGACAGCGATTCGAGCGAGATATGGCCACTCATGCGCTTAGCTCTCCCTTGTCTCCACGGCTGGCCGCCGGGTCCGCGTCCACGATGGCCGCCGCCGGCCGATGGCGCACGCCCGCCGGGGCCATCGTCTCGAGCAGGCCTCGCAGCTGCTCCCTGCCGCGCGCGATCCGTGAACGCACCGTACCCACCCGCACTCCCAGGACGGCCGCGATCTCTTCGTAGGAAAGACCCTGGAGGTCGCGCAGCACCACCGCCTCGCGGAACGGCGGCGGCAGCCGCGCCAGGGCGCCCGCCACCTGCCGGCCGAGATCCGCCGCGACCGCCAGCTCCTCGGGGCCGCGGCGCGGATCGGCGATGCTCGCCTCCCCCCCGGTGCCGTCGCCGTCCACCGCGTCGCCAATCGGCTGGGTGAGCGGACGGAAGCGCGACAACCGCTCGCGGCAGTGGTTCAGGGCGACACGGAAGATCCAGGTCTTGAGCGCCGAGCGGCCGCTGAAGCTGTCGAGGTGACGGTAGACCCGCAGGAAGATCTCCTGCGTGAGGTCCGCCGCCTCGTCGGGGTCCCCGGACAACCGCAGCGCCAGGTTGAACACCATCACCGCATACCGCGAGTACACCTCGTCGAACGCCCGCACATCGCCACGGGAGTGCCGCTGGGCCAGCTCCAGGTCCAGGTCATGCAATCCGACACCGGCGGCAATCCAGGCTGCCTTCAACGTTCCTCCCAATTCTGCGACCCTCCAACATCTTAGACCCGCCACCCCAGGAAAAGTTCCCCACACCAGGCAGGCCCGGGGGGGGTGGCTGCTCCAGTAGACACCTCGAATGAGCAATCCACGCAGCCCGGGGGGTGGGTAGCGGCCCCGGGTGACGAGGGGTGAGGCGAGGGACGAGGCCCCCTCTCCCCCTTTCCCTCCCTCGGGCTCGTATGGGCGAGGGGTCCAAGTCTATTGGGCGGCGGCTGAGGACTATGACCCCTCGCCCATAC
>Ga0307477_10000531_pt1 | contig 41393 bp, 26 predicted proteins | sample atmos_gasesECM2C_FD_203316 | JGI IMG/M metagenome (GOLD analysis project Ga0307477, IMG submission 203316) | Hardwood forest soil microbial communities from Morgan-Monroe State Forest, Indiana, United States - atmos_gasesECM2C_515 | ecosystem: Environmental > Terrestrial > Soil > Temperate... | reverse complement strand
GTCGGCCAACCTTCCCTTAAGCCTTAATGGAAGTCTCTAACGCGACTTCCTTGGTAGGCGCTCGACAACTTTCGGCGGGTGATCCCGGTGAAATCCGTTCTCGACGTTTACAACGGTCCTGTACCGCCTAATTCAGTTTGGCTCAATGAGTGGGCCGTTCGTGATGAGCTTCGAATCCACTATCCCGATCTCGACCCGGCGGTTGGCAGCACGCGCCTGGTCGCTGTCGCCCGGAACGCGCGGGTCGGACTTGCCAAAGCCTTTGGCGCTCATGATTGTGGCGGAAATTCCGGCCTGCACCAGGAAGTCACGGACGGCTTCGGCGCGCCGCTGTGAGAGTTGCAAGTTGTACGTCTGCGTGCCAATGTCGTCCGTATATCCGAAGACAGCAACCGTATATCCCTTAAGCGTCATCAGGATCCCGGCGATGCGATTGAGGATGTCGCGGTATTCCGGTTTAATGTTTGCCTTATCAAAGTCGAAGCGAATTGATTTGCTGTCCAGCGTCATCACCAAGCCCATCGCAGTACGACGCGTTTCGGCGATTTGCCCGAGAGCCTGTTGCAGCTGTTGAAGTTCCGACTCGCGCTCTTGCCGATATTTCTCAGCCTGCTGTGTGGCTTGATCCGCCTTTTGCTGCTCGGCGGCGGCCTGCTGCTGCGCAAGTTGCGCCTGCGCCTCCGAGGTCGATTGAGCCTGCTTCGCCGAGTCGCGCTGTTGAGCGGCTGCCCGCGCGTTCGCAGCGGCTTCTGAAGCCTGCTGAGCCGATGTCTGCGATTGCTCCTGTGCACGCTCGACCAGCCGGTTGAGACCTTCCGTCTGCTGGCTGAGCCGTGCCAACTCGCCCTCCAGGTGACGGACCGATATTAGATAAACAAACCCAAGAACCAAGCTGAGCGCGATCGCGATCACTCCCAGAGCCAACGCTAACGTCCGTTGAGACTTGGCAGATGCATCCTCAAGTCCACGCTCATCCGGGTTCAGCGGCACCCGTGGAAAGTCCATCATTTGGCAATCTTAGCTTGGAATTCTAGATTGAAGCAAAACGAGATTGCTCGCGGATAGTCGGCAATCCGGAGACTGGGCAGAAACGGGATTCGCGGAAACTATTGTGGGTGTGGGAAGACTTGTTTCCCAAGAAGAGCGTGCGACTTGGAGACAGTAATGAAGACTGACGGCCCGGCCGGTACTGCCGCAAATTAGAATGACTGAGGGAACCGGGCTTCCAGAAATTCGCCTAGCTTCGCCGTCGCCTTGAATTGCGGAATCGGATCGAGGTCCTTGAAAGCTGAGGTAAAAGCATTCGAGAGACTCCAAATTGTTCGTGACCGGAACTCTTCGTACTTCGGCTCTAATGCGGTGTGTATTGTTTCGTGGAGCTGCGCAGCTCATCAAACACCTATCCCGATTCCTCGCTGAAAGATCTCCTGATTTTCGAGACGACAATGCACTGTAATGTCGAGAGCGCCGACTCGTCATACCCGATCATGTCTAGGATTGCACTGAATCGTCCAATTTCTGAATACTTGCCGAACGCAAACAATAGTTCATCCTGAGAAGACGGCTTAAACGCCCACTTACGCTTCCAGTATTCCCTTTCAGCTTCCGGCGAGACTTTCCTAACGATATCCCAGGAAGAACCAGTTCATTACCAGCAACAGGACGAAGATCGCAAGCAGCCCAGTTGCGGCCTAAACGGCCAACGCGGACATCCTTCGACTCACATCGTCGAGAATATGCACCGCGATGAACCACGTCATGAGTGTGGCCGCGAACAGCAATTCCGGCTCCCGCGAAAACAAGCTGTTCGTGTTTTCTCTCCACTCTCCTTAGACCTGCGGCCACTGCGGCCAGAACAAGAATGCATTCCAGCCCTTCGGGAAACACAAGTATCCCAATTTCCAACGTTGCTGATGCGTGGCCTCCTGATGTAATCAATTGTTAATCCTCAGAGTGTGTGCAGGTACTTCAGAAGATCGTCTATGTCTTGCCTTCTCAAGCTCTGCTCGAATGGAGGCATGATTCCTTTCCCTTGAAGAATTGTTTGTCGTACGTGTCCATCGTCAGCCGGTGCGCCGCTGGGCAGAGTCTTGTTCATAAACAGGTGATGAAGTCTCGGCGGCTGCTTCAAAAGTTCGGGATTTGTACCCTCGTGGCAGCCCGCACAATGACTAAAACGCAAGAGCTGAAGAAATATTCCCGACTGAGACATTTTTTTCGTTCGCTGCGCCGCTATTCCGAAAATTCGACCCAAAACATGTTGGGGATGGCAGAAAATGACCTCTCTTTGTCATTGCTGCCACAGGTCCTCGAAGCTATTCTCTTCTCATGAGGATGCGTACTGCACAAGATCGAGCGTCGACCGCAGTCAAGACAATCGTCTTTCTGGGTTTCCCCGGATCGCAAATTCTTGACATCACCGGACCGTTCCAAGTCTTCGTCCGGGCTGCGGAGATTTACCTGCGTTCGCATCCGAAACAGAACTCTCCATACAAAGTACTCCTCGCCAGCACCACGCACTCCCGAACTATCGTCACCAATTGCGGTCTAAGCCTGACAGCGACCGACACTTTTCGTTCTTTGCGTGGACCGATTCACACGTTGCTCATCGCGGGCGGAACAGGGGTTGAGAAAGCCAGTCGCGACACGGATTTGACCGGCTGGCTGCGGAAGGTATCCCCGCGACTGCAAAGACTCGGTTCCATTTGCACGGGAGCATTTTTGCTGGCATCCGCTGGATTGCTCGACGGCAAGCGCGTTGCGACTCACTGGAAGTGGGCCGAAGAACTGGCCTCCAGATTCAAGGAGATTACGGTAGATCCGGAACCGATCTACATTCGCGATGACAACACTTACAGCTCAGCAGGCGTCTTGGCGGGAATGGATCTTGCGCTGGCGCTAGTCGAGAAGGATTTAGGAGCAGCTATAGCACTCGAGGTGGCGCGCGAACTGGTGATGTACCTGCGCCGCGCGGGCGGGCAGTCGCAGTTCAGCACCGCACTTGCTCTGCAAGCCTCGGATCGCAAGCAGATAGAAGAGTTGCGCTGCTGGGCGGCCGATCATCTTAGTTCTGATCTGCGCGTCGAAAATCTTGCTGATCGGACGGGAATGAGTTCAAGAAACTTCGCTCGCGTATTTGCGAAGGACACGGGAATCACTCCGGCTCGTTTTATCGAGAGGATCCGTGTTGAATCTGCCAGAAGACGTATCGAGGAGTCTCGCGATGATCTTGATAAGATTGCCCGCGACTGCGGCCTGGGTTCGGTTCAGGCTCTGCGTCGGTCATTCCTGCGCGTGCTCCACGTTGCACCGAGCGAATACCGACGCCGCTTCTCCAACGCGGCTTGACGACCTTCGTTCTCAAAGCGACATCGATTTCCACCACTACACCAATCGGGACGAAAAGAAGGGATGAATTCAAATGAACAGAAGAGAGCTTTTGCAACGGTCGGCGGCCTTTGGTCTTGCTGTCGGGCTGGGTTCAGTCTGCGGTAACAAAGAGATTCTGGCGCAGGGCGCAATAACAGCGCAGCCAAGTGGCAAAGTGTCGCCGCTTCCGGTCCCTGCAGGAGGCATGCTGCCTGCGGCGTTTGTGCTCGGCAAATATGCGGAGGTTCTCGACGTCTGCGGCCCGCTTGAGGTCTTTGCTGTTGCCGCAACCAAAGATGGAAAGCAGCTTTTTGCGCCATACATGGTGGCGGCAACCAAGGACCCTGTGACAATCGGGGGAAGGATGAAGGTTGTGCCGGATTATGACTTCAAGACGGCGCCTCAACCCAAGGTCATCGTGATTCCGGCAATGGATATGACCGGCGCGCCGCAGGAGATGTACGACTGGATTCGTGCGGCGTCGAAGGGGACCGATGTGACGATGTCGGTCTGCAACGGCGCTTATGTCTTGGCCAAAACTGGCCTGCTGAACGGCAAATCAGCAACAGCGCATCACGGCGGTTACTTCATGTTTGCGGCCATGTATCCCGAGGTTCATTTGAAGCGCGGCGCTCGGTTTGTCGAAGAGGGAAACCTGGCCTCATCTGGCGGCATTTCTTCCGGAATCGACCTTGCACTTCGAGTCGTCGAGCGTTATGTGGGACGCGATCTCACGGAGCAGGTTATCGACGGTATGGAGTATCAAGGCAAAGGCTGGCTCAATCCCGATTCCAATGAATCCTTCGCCCGAATGCATGAACTGCTCGGCGAGCATCCGGTCTGTCCAGTCTGCCTGATGGGGGCAGACCGCACGATCAGTTCGAGCTACAGGGGCAAGACCTACTATTTCTGCTCTAAGGATCACAAGGAGAAGTTTCAGAAGCATACCGATGTTTTCGACCGTTTCCTCGCCGAGGACGTGGGTCACAAATCCACCATCTGAACGATGACAGTACTCCCGCCGGGAGAACATTTTCCTGAAGCACGAGCGGAACTGGCTTTAAGCCTTCTGATGGGCCGACCTGCCGAGAGCCAAGGGAGTCACTTTTCACATGGGTCACCGGGAATAAATGAATGGCATGGCGAGTTATAACCGTTCAAGCCTCGATTTGTCGCTCACGCCAGGTACCTGCGCGCCGAGAGCGACTTCAGGCCGCGGGACGCGACTTTTGCAGGAACCGGGGTTTAAGTCCAAGGACGGATCGACTTGTCCTCAAGTCGTGAATCCCGCACAAGGTCTCAACGTTGAACATTTCTGACTTACTCAAAAGGATAAGGAAACCGATGAAGACAAATTGGAGGATTGCTGCTCTGGGGGCGATTTTCATGCTGGTTAACGGGGGACAGTGCGATTTGTGGGCGCAGGACGGCGCCAGTCAACCGTCCGTTCTGCACATTCAGCAATCGCAAACTACGTTGCCGCCAAACGGATCTGTCCCGACTTTTCTTGCCACGTATCACGTACTCGATGGCGCAAAGTCGCCGGCCAACGTGCTTGCTCTAAAAGGAACCCTTTCGCTGAAGAACGATAGCCCGAATTTCAGCCAGGTTCTATGGGTCCTCGTCTATTGGCAAGGCGAATGTCCAGCTCACGACATCGGTTTGCAGAAAATTGCTGGTTTTCTATGGTTTGACATTACGAAGAACCCATCCCAGTCGAACTCTTCATTCCCTGTGGATCTAATTTTCCCCCACCCCCTGCCGGCGACTGGATGTATAGGTCTTTACTATGGTGGTGGGCCGGTGTTTGCGGGTAAGGCGACGATGTCAGCCGATTTGGAACTCACGTACAGCCCGACGACCTCCAACCCAAACACGATAATCAATGGGCTAGGGGGCGAATATTGTTTTGGTCAGGACTGGGGCTGTCAGAATGCGACGGTGATTGACGGAGAAGCGTTCGCGGTTCCGACGACTCTGCAGGCTTCTGGGCATTTGCTGGAGATCTACGGAAACATCAGCGACAGCACGTTTGATGGAACGAACGACTTCGGGCCGCTTCCGACCGGAGCGTCTTGGGGCTCTATCAACGATTTCTATCTACTTCCTGGAGGGTGCGGGATATTCACCGAGAACCTCAACAGCCAGGGGTTCCCGAATCCAGCACCGCTGTCAACGCTGTACAGCTGGCTTCCCCAAGATGCGCTGCACCTTGTTAGCATACCTCAGGTAGATAGGATTCTCCCCGGAGAAACGGGCAAGGCAGCGCTTCAAAACCAAGTCGAGAGCATTTTCTCTGCTCCTGTGAAAGTAAATGCGGGAGATTGCATAGTCGCGATCTATGGCAGAAGGGGCAACGGAGCGACGGACAATGAAACCCAGGTGAATGCCTTAATGGCGCCTTAAGGATTATTCCCCAGTTTTCTCGTTGGCGCACACACCGCGGTGCGACAGCTTTTGCTATGAAATTGTGATACCCACAGTTATGTTGTCCAAACTTTGCGTACTTTCGATACTCATTTGCGGGCTTTCAGCGGCACGGGTCGGTCCGGACGCAGATTTCGACCGCATCAAGGCGCTGCAAGGAAACTGGAAGATTGAGGCTGAAGGAAAGCCGCTTGGAATAGAGATGTCTTACGACGTTGGCTCGAAGGAGTCCATCGTAGCCGAGCGATTCGGCAAGGAACTTTCGATCTTCTATCGAAACGGCCAGGCCGTGGAGATGATTCATTTCTGCAACGTGGGTAACCAGCCACGTCTTCGCCTGAAAGATGTCCGGGAGCCCGATGTTCTGGATTTCGAGATGTTCGCGATAACAAACCTATGTACGCCAGACACTCCGCATGTTCAGGAAATCATCTATAAGATGCTGGATGCGAACACGATGGGGCTGGAGATTGTCTGGTGGCCGAAGACAAGAGGATCTGAAAAGTATAAGCTCCACCGAAGCTGACTTCCTTTCTCGCCTGGTGTTAGCCTGACAATCGATCATCCAGCTTGTCCGCGCTTCGCGACGGAACATCCAGACTTGGCTGTTGGAATATGGGTCAGACTCAGGTCACTATGAACTTGTAGCTCGCATATCCGGGAGAGAGGAAGAAGGATTGTAAATCGGTCTTGGAAGATTCCTCCTGAATCACGGGCTATCTGGAAGTAATCCGCCATCGTCGTAGATTTTATCCATGCGGCGCAGTATGTGTGGGGAGCGGAAAACCAAGTAGAACAAGATCGCTGGGTCCGAGCCCACCTGTTAGAGATCCTGCGCGGGAGGCGAGCCTGGTCGCAGCTGGCATTCGCCGAAGTGCGACGCTTTGGGCGATGGCCACTGCGGAGCGGCAGGCGGTCGATGCCTGTGCAGATTATCTCCTTAACTTCGCGCCATATCTCGATTACGACAAGGCGCTGGCTGACGGCCTGCCCATCGCCACGGGGGTCATTGAAGGCACCTGTCGTCATCTGGTCGAGGATCGGATGAATCTTACTGGGGCACGTTGGAGTTTGACCGGCGCGGAAGCCGTGCTTCGTTTACGCGCCCTGCGCGCCAGTGAGGACTTCGATGCTTATTGGCAGTTTCACGAACAACAGGAACACGAACGCAATCACGCCTCGCACTACGCCAATCATCGCGTGCCAGAGGTTACCCCCTCGGCGGCCTTCTTATCTCAGCCCAACCGTCGCAGCACTCTGAAAATCGTAAAAAAGAAAGGAGAGTCGTAAGGGGTCTCGCCACAGCGAGGCTGCCCCTAATTCCATAGAAATAAGCAAATCTAAAAGAGCTGCACCCAATGAACAATCGTTCGCCCGACAACTAGACTTTTATTACCTCGGCCTCGACCGTAAGAATGTTCAATTTGACCAAGGAACTGCTCGCGAGCGACATAACACGCTGGGCATCAATGCTCACGAGACGGCTGGTAAATTCTCCCTTCTTCAGGAAGGAAATTTGCAGTTCGGAACTTTCGGATCGGGGCGGCTGTTTGCGTGGAAGGTTGCCGAAGGAGTGTCGTACTCAGTTCCGCGAGTTTCGCTATCATCCGGTTCTCGAACTTCAGGGAGCAATTTCCAGTGGCGACAAAAAGCCGCAGAACGCCGACCTTCAGACGTTTTACCCGCTGTTTCCCTCAGGCCTGTACTACGGAGACATGGTCTTCACGAGTGGATCGCTCAATGCAATTGTGACCCATCCAAGCCTTGCTATGCAGCTTTCGAAGAGTCTTTCGCTCAAAGTCGACAGCTTCTTTCTCTGGCGACAAAGAACGACCGACGGCCTCTATTCGCAATCCGGCATGTTCCTGCGCATGGGACAGACATCGCTATCACGCTACGTGGGTGCGACGCAGGACTTAAGCATCGGATGGCATGTGGACCGAGATACCACCGTGCGATTCTTAGCAGCGTATTATGAAGTTGGGCCGTACCTTCGCGAAACACAGCCTCCAGCAAGAGACACGACCTATCTTTCGGGAATAGCGAGTTACACGTTCTAAAGCAGAAGCCGGGGAGATTCGCGAAAGAGACAAAGGGCATACTGAACGGAGATCGACCAGATCATCGCGACGTTGCAGAGGTACGAGATCATCATCCGCTAGACCGGCGGACTTTATGAATTGAATTTGAGAGGGCAAGAACGTGGAGATTCGGGACGTCGGCATATTTCTCGACTACTTCGGCAAGGTGCACCAGAGGACCATGCGGGTGGTGCGCTGCATTCCTCCAGACAAAGTCGACTGGTCCTTTCGGCAAGGAAAATTCACATTAGGGGACCTGGCACGGCACATCGCCGCCGCGAATCGCTACCTCTTCGCCGAGACTCTTCAGGGCAAGCCGAGTCGCTATGCCGGCTGCGGCAGAGAACTGGCTGCCAGCCACGATGAGATCGTCTCCCTGATGGAAACACTGCATAAAGAGTCGTTGGAGATTATCTCGGGACTGGACCTGAACGCGAAGTGCAAAACTCCGGATGGCGCTTCCATGACGACCTGGAAATGGCTGCGCGCTATGGTGGAACACGAGATTCACCACCGTGGCCAGATTTATATCTATCTCGCTCTGCTAGAAGTGCCCACACCTCCGCTATACGGGCTAACCTCCGAGCAGGTTGCCGAGCGCGGCACTAGAGCCTAGCACTGCGAAGCCCTGGTGTCACGCAACGGCGATAATCGAAGCGGCGGCCCCGCCGGCACCGCCAGTGCTCGGCGAATGCTTCGAGCATAACGGGCGGCAATGGAAAACACCGCGTCGTCGCCGCGCAGCCCTGCTGGCACTAGGAGTTCGTACACGCCTCGCCAGCAATACGGCTGGCAGCGGACTTGGCCCCTTGTATCTTGCTCGGGCCAAAGCACTCTCCGTTGGGCTTTCCAATGCTTACTTCAGTCGGTCTTCCGACGTTGATCGATGGGTGCTAGCGTAACCGACTCGAATCGCCGTGTACGGACCCGTACGCACGGTGGTGTGGCAGGGGTCGGCGGGTGACCGCCGCCCCTATGCCGGTCTTGTCGGCAATTCGGAAGTGCGCGCTGAGCAGCGCGTTGTTCAGGAGGGTTCAAGTCCCTCTGGCGCTCGAATGAGGGGCGCCATATCCAAAAGCGGGGGTAATTCCTCGCTGGCCGAAGAAAGCAGAAGGTATACAGATGCCTAAACGGGCACGAAAGCGAAAGCTGGATACAGCCAAGGCGGAGCTAGAGCCACTGCTTGCAGTACTTCGGAGGGCAGGGTGTCCACCGTGAGGTGGAATCCGAAGGGCCTGCGGAGAAGTACCGGGCCGTAATCGATGGGGAAACTCAAGATGAACCGGTCGGCCAAAGGTGGGGCAAAGGTCGAGTCTGCACTTCTAAGACGAAGGCGTTCTCATTCACCCACCGCACCAAGGTGTTTGCGGACGGCACGGTACGGAAGAACAGCACGTGACCTCAGGAGAACTGACAGAGTCTCCGGGTGACACCGGAGTAAGCGAACCTATAAGCGAAAGCGAAATGGCGAGCAATGCTCTGTCAGTAGTCGGACGGCTGAATATTACCTATGAAGCGTGGCGAAAGCCACGCTACCGGGCAACCGGCGACCGAATGGGTCGGGGAAGGCAGCCGGCGAAGATGGTCGGGAACGAGAAAGGAAACCAGATGAGCAAGGATGAGGGAGGTCGGAACAGTTCCTTTAGAAAAACCCGTACGCTCTCGTCCGAGGAGACTGGTGGACTGGATCAGCCCGACGGGTGCCAAGAAGGTCCATTCATTATCGGCAAGTTCGATTAATTCCTTCTTCGGCATCTCGGAAATCTGCGTCCTCGTGAAAGCCGTGTGCGGGAAATCTGCATGCACGGTTTGAGCGGCGGACGGTGGCCAGCATTGGGGAACCCTGGTGCGCCACCTCCGACCCGACAATCCGCTTCTGAAAAGGCTGAAACTCCTGAAAGTGACATTGCCGAAAACCACCGACCAGCTGCATTGAAACCGGCCTTTCGGGTTCTGCAAGCGGCTAAGTCTGCCGGTTGGATTTCCGCAGGGAGTTCGCCTTCAGACTGCGCCTGTTGCAGACGCTTCTTCAAAGGGCCGCGGTGACGGGGACGTGCCGCGTTTCTTGCAAGATTCAGTAGTCATGCGTACGGAATAGGTCCACTACGTCGTGTGGCGCGACTTCCGACCTGACGGGATGGCCTGCAACAAATTCCCGCAGTCGACCTCCGGCAAATTCACGCCTTATGGTGAGCCCGTGAACCTTCGCTTTGCTTATTGCCACTGTTACGGCGATTCCGCGATCAGCCCTAGTCCCCGGCTCTCTGGACCCTTGCGGACTTCGCACTGTCTGTCGAACTGCATCGTTGCTCGGTGTTCCGATGTATATTTCGGCCAGTGTGGCAAGTCAGCGTGATTCGGATTGCCGGTGCGTGCAAAACTCACCCAAGCAGTACTGACTTGTCTTGATAAGGCGATTGCCTCAGCGCTGCCTCCACTATAGTGATCACAGAGTTGAGCGTTGTCGAAGGTAAAGGCAATTTCAGCGCCGTGAAATGGGCCGGGCCGTCCGTCCAGAACTGGAGTGCGCCAAGCATATATATAGGAGTAGGCTGGTGCCCTGCCCAAAACAGCCTTTCTGCTTGCCTGCTCACACGCAGGACGGCGAACAGAAGATGCCGCGATGGTGGCATATAAATCAAACGGAGTTGCTTGAGGATAATCACGCCTGTAATCATCGATGATTTCGTTGCTGCGCTCACCAAACTCCTGACTCACGAGTCGGTGAAGCTCGCCCATCTGCATTGTTTGCGCCTCGGGTCTATCCAACCCGTTCACGAATTCGTGAAGATTTGATCCAGTGATCAGGGGAACATCCGCCGATATTTCGGGCGCACCTGGATCAAATGGATGCCGCGGCAATACACCGCCATCCATTGTGGGGCCCCAGTTCTCCTCACCGTACACTTGGCGAATCGAGGACCGCTGCGAAGGCATTTTCTTCATCGCTTCCGCGGCAGCTCCCGAGAGACGGTCGACTGAAACTGATTGCAGTTCTCTCACCCGCGACTTCGACAGATCCAGTTCTGCAAGGACCAGCTCAGCTAATCGACCCGAGTAAGCCTGAGACAGCGATTTTAGGAAAGGTCCGCTCTGCACAATGGCGCGATGAAACAGGCCTTTCGCTGCCGGCATCGCCATAAGCGCAAGGACTTTTCCGCCCCCACCAGATTGGCCGAAGATCGTTACGCAGCCTGGGTCGCCTCCGAATGTAGCAATGTTTTCGCGGACCCACACTAGCACAGCTACGAGGTCGAGCAGGCCTACGTTGGCAGAGGTGGCAAATTCATCGCCGCCCAGTCCTTGGAGGTTCAAATAGCCATACACATTCAGGCGGTGGTTATGAGTCACCAGAACAACGTCATGATTTCGCGCGAGGTTTTCGCCGTCATAGGAAAGGAGATCGTGACCGCTGCCCCCGGAAAACCCGCCCCCGTGCATGTAAACCATTACTGGGCGTTTGTGGGTGCCCTTGATCTCAGGTGTCCACAGATTGAGGCGCAGACAATCCTCACCGGGTACAGTGGCAGCTGCACCACGATGGAGTACGAATGCGTCTTCGTCCGTATTCGCGAGATTCTTCCCATCGGTGTTGAAGTGAGCGAAATCGTGGCTCGGACACACCCGACCATACTGCAGTGCGTTGCGAATTCCGCTCCAAGGCTCCGGTTGCATTGGCGGCATGAAGCGGTTTGCACCTGAAGTGGATGCGCCGTAGGGAACACCCTTGAAGATATAAACGCCGTTTCGCTTGAATCCTCGGACCTTCCCGGCACTGGTCTCGACCACTGTCGCTTCGTCCGAGGCAACAACCTTAGTTGGCCCGCAAGGGGGCGCTTGCGGATTATCCAGTGCTGCCTGAGCAGCAGCGGGGGGCGGGGGCAGCTGGTTGGAAGATGCGATCGCGGTGCCCGCAAGTCCCGCACACGATGCCGCAATACCGCCTAAAAACCTTCTCCGATCCCTCGAAATCGGTGTTGAACGACCTGTATCGTTGAATGCGTTTCCCTTCATAAGCTCACTTAGCCTGGCAGACTACACTAGCGACTTTGTGACACGAGATACTTCCGGCTTATCCCGCAGATGTCTTCGGTCGCTCGTCTTGTTCATCGCGCCCGAATCATTTCCAAGGCCTTCGCGGCGTCCCGATCTTCGGGGTTAAGCGCGAGCGCTTTGCGTAGTTCGTCGGCGCCCCGTTCGATCTGACCGTCCCGGCAGAGAGTCAGACCTAGATCACGGTGCAGCGTGCTCTCAATTTCGCAATTTCCGCAGGTTTCAACGGCTTCACTAAAAAGGCGGACTGCCTCGCGCCAATCCTGCACCGTAAATGCGTGGAAAGCTTCGTTAGCGAGCGCTTTGGCCTGATCGAGGACAGCGTTCTGCGCCTTGAGCCGGTCGAACTGGGCCCTCAGCCTCTTTGATTCCTCGGGGTCCGTGGTGCGAAGAGCGCGCGAAAGCTTATAGATGGCTTGCGCTGAATCGGGATCGATCGCCAAGGCGATTCGAAGCTCGGCTACAGCTTCGGCGGTCCGATTCAGATCCAGCAGACTATCGGCGAGCTTGATATGAGCCTTGACGTTGCCGGGCTGTAGCTTCACAACTTTCCGCAGCAATTCGGCTTCTTTCGTGAAGTTTCCCTGCGCCCGCTCGCCAAACGACCAGTAGAAATAACAGTCTGGATTGCCCGGAGCGAGCCGGGCCGCAAGAGCGAATTCGTCGTCCGCCTCCCCATCCCGGTTCATGTCACCGAGAATACGCGCCCGATTCAAGTGCGCGATCGCCAAAGCGGGAGCGATTGAAATTGCGGTTGCCGTTTCCGCCAGGGCGCTGTTAAGGTCACCAGAGTCAGCGAGAGCGATCGCAAGATCGACGTGCGCCTGGGCGGACTGCGGAATCAGCCCAATCACGCGCTTGAGAAGAGCGACGGCATTGGCATAATCGCCCAGCCGACCTTTGACCTTGGCATCCAGACTCAGGATCACCGAATCAGATGGAGCGAGTTTCTCAGCGCGATCCAAGACCAATTCGGCTTCGGCGAGCTTTCCTGCCTCAAGCAGCTTTCGGCCTTGATCGAGGAGTTCGCTTGAAGGCGGAGCCCCCCGTTGGGCGGCTGCAAAGATTGAGCCCAAGCTAACAGCGCAGCACGCAACTACCAGTACAAAAACACGAGCGCGATTGCTCTCGCCTGTTCGCTGTGTTGCCTGAGGAACGATGGGGGCCCCCTCACCTTGCAAACCGTTGTTACCGGTTACTCGGCTTGAGAATAGCATTTGCCCGCCGTACTACCCCCCTGACATGAAACACACGCCCTCTTGGTTCGTATAATACATCTCCAACCGGGAATCTCCCTCCTGTGTTCTGTGAAGCACGTCACTAAAACAGGATCCGCTACTTTACTCCAGGACCTCGCTCGCGAGGTACATTGGGGCCTATTTTGTACTTTTTTGTACTACTGGCGTATACGAATTCAGTCCGCGGAACGCTGAACCGACCATCCGAACCGCCTCTGTGTAGAACGGCCGCGGAAGCGGCCGTTCTACATGCAATCAGTTTGGATCCGCAGGTGACAGTCTAGAAGACAAACTTCGCAGCAAGCTGAAGTTGTCGTGCTGTACTTGCGGTGCTGTTGATCGTACCGAAGGCTGGTCCGCTGTTGATGTCGTTGTTGGGCTGACCCAAGTTTACGTGGTTGAGCACATTGAATGCCTCGACTCGAAGCTCGAACTGCCGCCCTTCCCCCACGGGAAACAGGCGAAAGAGCGACGTATCCAATTTCCAAAAGGATGGGCCCCGGAGGGAATTGCGTCCTGCGTTGCCGAAGGTGAACTGTGCGGGCGTGGCAAACGCGGCGGTATTGAACCACTCCGCTGCTGACCGGTGTGAAAGCCCGGGGTCCCCAACTTTATTCAAATGCTCATAGCCAAGTGCTTGTCCGGTATTCGCAATATCACTGCTGATGAGAGGAGTAAAGGCAATGCCCGAATGGGCCTGGAACAGGTTGTTAATCTGCCAGTTCCCCAGGACGTAATCGAGCACGCCGTGTCCAGTGGAAAATCTCTTTCCCTTCCCAACAGGAATTTGGTAAAGCGTGTTCACAGATAGAATGTGGGTTAAATCAAGTCCTGACACAGACCGGTCGTAGCGGGCCGGGTCATAGGCATCTTGCGGAACGCCGCCTTCAACCCCGTAATATCCGTCGCCTCCGACATCAATGGACTTTGAGAAGGTGTAGGCTACCGCGTACGAGAGGCCGTTGGTGTACCTCTTATTCAGCGAGACCTGAAGCCCGTGGTAATTACCGCTGCCCACGCTGCGATCATAAAACGTCGGTGCAATGTAGGGATACAGGGCGCGAGACTGGGGGTCGCCGGGTCCTGGCGTACGCGCGCCATTGAAGATGCCGCCCACATCAAGCCGGTGGGTGCTCGCGCCAGCGTAATTCACCGTCAGCGTGGTCGACGAGCCAATAAGTTTCTGCACGCCAAAGTTCCATTGCTCCGAATAGGGATCCTTCAGCTTCGGATCGTATTCAAAGCCAACCTGACCGAATGGCGTAGGCGCTGGAAAGAAATTATTGTTGGCGGCGATTGCGAAGGGATTCTGGGCCTTCACTGTTGGTGTTGGTGAGGCGGGAGTCGGCTCGTTCAAGTTGGCGGCTTCCTGTTGACCAATGTCAGGCCATAGTCCGCTTATATTTTGTACGGTTTGCAATACACCCGCCCAATTGTCATAGACGATACCGAAACCTCCGCGCACTACCAAGCTTTCCTTAGCCCTGTAGGCAAAACCGAGGTGGGGACCGACATTGCCCCAGTCGTTATGAAGTATCTTATCGTTTGGAGACACAACAACGTGCGCTGGGAGCGCGCCGGTTCCCGGAAGGCAAGGCGCAAAGCCGCGCACACTGCAGAGAGGAGGAAGCTTCTGAATGATATAGGTGCCGTTGTTGAAATCAACGTCACCTGTCTCTGGCCCACCATCCACACCGATTTGCTTGCTGGTACCCATCGGTGGATAAAATGTGACGTCGTAGCGAAGTCCCGCATTGATCGTTAATTTAGGAGTGGCCCTCCAGGAATCCTGTACAAATTCGCTCATTACACCGCCAAAGCGCGTTTCCGTAACCACGTTTCGCCGGTCTGCTGCCGTGGGAACGTTGAGGAGAAAGGATGCAAGCGGGTCGCCGGTATTTATCTTCTCGCCATTGGGATCGCCGGCATTTAGTTCCGCGGTTGGCTGAGCGCCGAATGTAAGGTTATCGGTCGTGATCGGACTGTAAAACTTATTACTGATGAACCCTCCACCTACGTGAATCTCGTGGTTTCCGAATGTCTTTGTCACAACGCCGCTGAATTGGTTGGAATTCGGCACATCGGGGTGCAGCGCGTAGACCTCGCCTACGCTGGGATATCCGCCGGCGAGACCGACGCCAATTTGCTGGATACCATTTCCGGGAAGAAAGTTCCTTCCCGGTGCTGCCTGGAAATTCCCGACAAATGCGGGCGAGAATCCAATCTGGCTGATGAGAGCTGCCGTTGACTTTGTAAAGGTAGCTGCCGCGTTGTCCCCGACAGTAGTTCGGCCAAATTCAACCTGAAGAACGAGGCTCGGACTGAAGACATGTACGTAGCTGCCCCCATAGTTCCTGTTTGGGATAGTGACGACGTTGGGTATCCCGGGAACGCCAAGGGAAGAACTTTCTACGCTGGTGTCGTAGCTATAGCGAAACCATGCTGAGTCATTCTGGCCAATCTTTTGGTCAAGCCGGGTAGTGAACTGGTTGATGTGTTGAGTAGTGGGAGTTGAGTCAGTCGCATTATCTCCGCTTGCATCAAGTACAGGCCCGGCGGCAGGGTAAATGAACTTCGCCCAGGCTACCATGTTGGGATCTGGAGTAATCTGGTTCCCCGGAAATGGGCTATTAATGAACTGGCCAGGGTGGGCTGGATCCGGTTGCGTAGAGAACGGGTTATATATCTGCGTCGGCCAGGAACTCTCATCCCCGGCAAGCTCCGCGGCAGTGGGAACTCTTATGTCTTTAGCCTGGGTCAGCGAATAACGGAATCCCTGGTATGCCGCGAAAAAGAATGTCTTATTCTTGCCGTTGTATAGTTTCGGGATCCAAACCGGGCCCCCCACAACTCCGCCGAATTCGTTTTGCCTAAAAGAAGGACTGGACGAAGTGAAAGGTTGCTGAGCATCGAAGATTCCACTGCGGGCATACTCGAACGCTGAGCCGTGAAGTTGGTTTGTGCCGGACTTTGTGACTACATTGACGACTCCACCGATTACCGACCCGTATTCTGCGCTGTCGGTGTGAGACACGACCTTGAATTCCTGAATCTCATCGATGATGGGCGGGACCGCATACACACTGTGGAAGGCGCCAAAATTGCTCAGACCATCCGTGAAAAAATAATTGCTTCGGTTAGCTGCCCCATTGACGGAGGGAATCGCGGGAGTCTCGTTGTTCGGTGCCGGTTCTGCATAATTACCTTGTCCGGGACCGGACTGCGAATTATTCACCGGGGATATTCCCGGGGTTAAGGTAAGAAGCTGGGTAAAGTCGCGCCCGTTAAGCGGAAGATCGTTCACCTGTTTCGTCCCGACAACAAGGCCGAGATTGGCACTTGTCGTCTCCAGTTGCGGAGTGGCGCCGTGCACCGTCACCACTTCGCTTTGGGAACCGACGGTCAGAGCAAAGTCAATCGTCCCCGCCTGGCCCACTGTAAGTGTGAACTCAGGAACCCGCTGCTCGACGAAGTTTTGAGCCGACGCGGAAAGCACATATCTACCAGGGGTGATGTCAAGGAAGAGATAGGCGCCCGCATCATTGGTTGTGGTTGAGTGCTCAACGGCAGTAGCCACATTTTTCAGCATGACTTTGCTTTTGGGAACTACCGCGCCGCTGGAATCTCGGACAGCTCCGCTCAGCGAAGCCGTCGATAGCTGTGCAAACCCCGTGCCGGATAGTAATAGGATGGCACCCAGAAGACACACTTGCCATAAGGCAAATACTCCGCAGCTCTTCCACCACTCAACAGAAGACTTCATAAAACGCATCTTGGCGCTCCGAGAAGCTTTGCTCATGGCTCTGTCCTCCGAAAAAGTTCCCGCACCCATCGTGTTGCGGGGTGATGCGGGTCCCCGATACATTCTTGGCCGCGGGCATAATATGCGATTGAAAAACCTGTTGTCAATCATAAATCATGAGCGAAACCTAAATTTCTTGCCGAATGAGGGTTCAGTACTCGGGAGGACACCGTTTGGAGGGGGTATGTTGACGGCAGAGTTCACACATAAGGAATTGAGAATATTGGAGTTGACTCAAGCGTAGTCTAACGGGCTATCTCCTCGTGCGAAGGTTAAGTGCTTTCCCAGCGACTTACGACAAAGCGATCTTGAATCGCTCCCATCATTCCAAACCCAGGCCGCGTTCCTGGTTTATGCTGGCCGGCGAGTTGTGCGCGCGCGTCCGGAGGACGAAGATCAACCCAGCCGACTGCAAAGACTGTCGAAGTACGATCTGCCTGCTCGATCAGCCAGCGAGTTTCTTCCAGTGTTTGGCGGGCCTGTACCGCAATCGGTCGGGCGAAACCATTTTGATTCAGTTCGAGCGCGAGCTCCTCAGGCAGAAAGTTCAGCCGCAGCGCCGCCATGGAATTGTCAATCCAGTCATATTCGTCGTGGCGGCAGATCCAGAAATGCTGGTGAGCATCAATATGTATGGAATTCATTCATGCGGTTACGTTCGTCGGCTTTACACAGACTCGACGACCATTTGCCTAGATTCCCAAAACCCTTCGATGCCGAGTTCGACCACGTCACCAACCTTAAGATACTGCGGCGGCTTCATCCCAAGGCCCACTCCATGCGGCGTTCCCGTGCTGATCAAGTCTCCCGGAAGCAGTGTCATGAATTGGCTCACATAGGAAACTAGTTCCGCGACGCCGAAAATCATTTGCGCCGTAGAACTGTCTTGACGAAATTCGCGTTCACCTTGAGCCGCATCTTCAGGCGATTTAGGTCAGGAAGTTCGTCCGGCGTGGCGAGAAACGGGCCCGACGGAGCGAATGTGTCTGCTCTCTTTCCCTTGACCCACTGCCCGCCACGTTCCAGCTGAAAGCTGCGTTCGGAATAATCGTTATGCAGAACGTAGCCCGCGACGCAGTTGAGCGCCTCTTCACGAGAAACGTATGAGGCTTTGCGGCTGATTACGACGGCGAGTTCGACTTCCCAATCGACTTTTGTGGCGCCACGAGGCATCACTAGCGAATAATTCGGACCGACGATCGCAGTCGTTGCTTTAAAGAAGATGACTGGCTCTTTGGGAATCTCCATCTTGCTTTCAACGGCGTGATCGCGACAGTTGAGTCCAATGCAGACGATTTTGCTGGGCCGGCTTACTGGAGGTCCCAGACGAAGCGCCGGCTGCACGCGTGGAGCGGTGTGCAGGTGATCGACGGCCCAGGCGCGCAATCTGGTCAGGCCATCACTCGCGAAAAATTCTTCGTTGTAATGTTGTAATCCCACGAGGGATCAGAACCAAAGCCCGCAACGTCGACGTGCGCGCCATCATTGAGCAGGATTCCCGGTCGTTCCTTGCCGGGATCACCAAAGCGGATCAATTTCATGCAGTCGGCAGCCCAATCGCAATCTGCTAGATTGCCCGATAGCACCGCTGAACCTAGACCAGGGTGATCTCAATGCCGAGTTTTTTGAACGGCGCAATCGCTGAAGCGGATGCCTCACTATCGGTAATCAATCTGTCTATGCCTTTTGTTGGGCAGAGGAGATACTTGCTGACAAAACCGAGTTTGCTGTGATCAGCTACCACAACCTTCAACTTGGCGTGTTGCACAAGTTTGTGCAGGACTTCGGCTTCAGAGGGGTTCGTGCAAGTGAGGCCTTGTTTTGCGTCGATGCCGTCGACACCGATGAACATGATGTCGGAGAAGAGCGCCTCAGCTGCGGCATTTGCTAGTGGGCCTATGAGAGTGAACCAACTTCCACGGAGGTGCCCTCCCGTCACTATCACCTCGATATCTTTCCTGTTGCTCAACTCCATTGCCACGTTCACTGTATTTGTAATGATCGAGATACCAGTAAGAACTCTCAGGCACCGCGCGACTTCGGTCGTCGTGGTACCTCCAGTTAAGGCAACAGTCTGTCCCGTGCTGACAAGAGCAGCTGCTGCATTCGCAATCCGACGCTTTTCTTCAGCGAAGCTGTTTACTTTGTCCTGGAAAGAACTATCGTTGCGAAATGGTTCGTAGAATAATGGCCCAATCGGGACAGCTCCGCCTCGCGTTCGCCTCAAAAGCGACCGGCTTTCAAGGTCCTCGAGATCTCGCCGGAGTGTTGCTTCCGATGCGCCCAGCGTGTTGCAAAGTTCATCGATTTCGACACCGCCCGTCTCTTGCAGACGACGGAGAATGTATTCCTGACGTGCGACGAGATTATCGGTCTTGGGACCCATATAGTGGAGCGCAACAAGCCGATTCTTCGGCCTTTCGTTTACTATACCTCGTGTGATCGTACGATCTTGACGTATGATCGAAACATCTCCTCGAACTCATCTCCGCGACATCGCGAAGATACCACTCATGTCCTCACCCAATCTTCCTGCATTCTATTGCTGGTATAGAAGAGGCTCGATCTGAACGCTATCAGTGCGCGATAATATCATTTCTGGTCGTGTTACACGAGTGTTAAGTTGACATTCGAGCACCATCCCCGTAGGATTTCCACGCGACACGCCCTTCAGCCGAAGCGAAAGAAGGGGATTTCCAGGGGTTATCACTAGGCATGTGTGACGCTCGTTCGGGTTCTTCGCACTCGCCAAAAGGAAATTTCTTGCCGAGTATGGAAAGGCAAAGACGCAAAGTCATACAGGGAATTGCCGCTGCAGTCGGCATGGCTTGGGTGAATCCCCGGATAACAGCTCTAGGCCTAGATCAAACCTTGATGGAGAAGTCGAGCTTTGCCTCTCCCATTCGCGCCTTGGCAAATAAGGGTGGGAAGCTTGTCCAACCAATCCAATTGACCATAGAGCATGCCGGAGCGGATGCAACTTTGGTCGTTAGCGTCAATCGCCAGGAAGCTGAGAGCCGAATTCTGTCTCCGGGCACGCATACATTCAACATCTACGTCGACCCGGTTGAAACAGCTCAGCACATGCTTGTCGAGTATGCAATCGCCGGCAAGGCGGAGTCAGTCGAAGTTCGCGTAGAACCAGTGCGCAAATTGCTGATCTTCATCCTGCCTCATTCCCACCATGACCTTGGATATACAGATCTCCAGAGCAATGTTGAAGAAAAACAAATGGCAAATATCTCCCGGGGAATCGAACTGGCGCGAAACACCGCCAACTACCCGCCCGGTGCGAGATTCGTTTGGAACCTTGAGGTCCTCTGGGGAGCAGATCAGTTCATGCGAGCCAAGACCGAGCCAGAGCGCAAAGAACTGATCAGCGCTGTGAAGAAGGGTTGGATCGGGCTAAACGGCATGTATGCGAACGAGCTAACTGGCCTGTGCCGCCCTGAAGAACTTCTCCAATTATTTCGTTACGGAACCGAATTAGGCAGTCAGTGCGGGACCCCCGTTGACTCTGCCATGATCAGCGATGTACCCGGGTATACCTGGGGGACGGTCTCCGCGATGGCCCAGGCAGGCATCCGCTACTTCTCGGCTGCTCCTAATTTCTTCGACCGCATAGGTACCTTTATGGTTGAGTGGCAAGATAAGCCATTCTGGTGGATCTCTCCCTCGGGCAACGAAAGACTGCTTGTCTGGGTGCCGTGGACTGGCTATGCAATGTCGCACGTCATGAAGCTGGATACACGAATGGTCAACGAATACCAAGCCAGACTGGATGAGGTCGGTTTCCCTTATCAGATTTCTTGTATCCGGTGGTCGGGCCATGGCGACAATGCGCAACCTGATCCGGAGATTTGCGAGTTCGTGAAGAAGTGGAATGAAGAATACGAATGGCCGCGCTTCTCCATTTCCACAACCAGCGATGCATTTGCGGCTTTTGAGAAACAGCATGGCCACCAGCTACCCCAGTTCAAGGGCGATTTGACCCCTTATTGGGAGGATGGAGCCGCGTCATCGGCCTTAGAGACACGAATGAACCGCGGAGCGGCCGAGCGGTTGGCCCAAGCCACAACACTCTCTGCGATGCTCGCACCGCATGTATACAACAGCTCCGATTTCAACATCGCCTGGAGAAATGTCTTGTTGTATTCGGAGCATACATGGGGAGCGTGGAATAGTGTTTCGGATTCTGAGAACCCTTTTGTCATTCAACAATGGCAGGTGAAACGTCACTTCGCTGTTGACGCCGAGAACGATTCGAAGAAGCTCTTTGACAAAGTGCTCGACGCCTATACCAGCAAGAAGGATAGCTCGAACGTAGACGTGCATAACACCTGTTCCTGGCCGAGGACTGAAGTGATCGTGATCTCGAAGGAGAGGTCCCTGGGCAAGGATCACGTGAAGAACGAACACGGCACATCTGTTCCATCTCAACGTCTTTCAACGGGGGAATTGGCTTTTCTTGCAGAGAATGTTCCTCCGCTGGGAACTGCAAGTTTTCATCTTTCAGCAGCAGCCCCGCATGTTCCGGCAAGGCGGGTAACGGTGCTGGACGGAGTCCTGAATAACGGCATTGTACGTGCAAAAGTCGACAGCAAGAGCGGCAACGTTGTCGAGCTGATGTCCGACAAGAGTGCGCGCAACCTTGTGGACACCAGCCGTGACGCGGCAATAAACCAATACCTACTCCTCGAAGGCAAAGACACCTCGAAGGTGAGTACCAGTGGGCCTGTACACATCGCCATCGAGGAAGCCGGCCCCCTTGTCGCCACGATTCGCATCGAGTCTTCCGCACCGGGGTGCGTAGACCTGGTTCGCCGTGTGCGATTGAAGGCCTCTGCAGATTGGATTGAGATATCCAATATCGTAAATAAGAAACGTGCGCCGCTGAATCCGCACCCAGGCCAAGGCGGGCCTGGCGGAGAATTTGCGCAGCATCAATCTAAAGAAAGCCTGCAATTTGCCTTTCCGTTTGCCATTGAGAATGGTCAGATTCACATTGATGTCCCATTTGCAGTTATGCGTCCCGAAATTGATCAACTGCCAGGTTCTTGCAAGAACTCGTTGCCTGTGGGCCGGTGGATCGATGTTGCAAATGCAGACTACGGTGTCACCTGGGCGACACTTGATGCGCCTCTTGTCGAAATCGGCTCTCTTTCGGCCACTATGCTAGGCTCGCAAACTCATCCTCAGTTCTGGCGAAAGCATATTGAGCCCACACAGAAGTTCTATTCCTGGATCATGAACAATCATTGGTCAACGAATTACCGCGCGTACCAGGATGGCCCCGTCGAGTTTCGGTATGCGCTGCGTCCGCACGGCGGCTACGACCCCGCGGCTGCCAGCCGTTTCGCGATGGGCATGTCACAGCCTCTTGTTGCGTCAGCTCAGGGGCAGCGATCCCGAATGGGGCTGAAGCTCCGGATAGATCAGGAAGATGTGCTTGTGCAGGAGTGCAAGCGAAGCGCAGACGGCAGCGCGTGGATTGTCCGGCTCTTCGGCGCTGCGGGAGAAGACCGTCAAGCCGGCTTGACTTGGATGGATGGGAGTGCGATCAAGGTTTGGCGTAGCAACCTCGGGGAGGAACCGCTTGAACAGCTTCCTACACAGGTGGCTATACCGGCTTGGGAGTTGGTTACCCTGCGCATTGAAACCATGAACACATAGGTCGTCCTGCAATCGAGTTCGGATCCAGTTGGCACTGACTGACTGCGGGTTTCTCGAAGGGTGCCCCGTGCTACAGCGGGCTGCGGAAGATACGGACGATGGGAATCTGTGAAACGATGCGTAAAGCCAAGAGCGACCCCCCGTCGGTAGTGCATAAGACCATAAGTCGGCGGACGTTCTGTGAAACCGGTATGGCGGTACTCTCGGCGCAACTACTTCCCGGCATGGCCTTTGGATTTGGTGCGGATACCGCAGCCGCGGCGTCGGGTGCTTCAGGACTACAGACGCTGGACGAATTAGGAACCGGCTGGCTGGATTGCGGCCAGCTTGCGCAGATGCCTTCGCTGCATAACTTCCACGAGATGGCCGCCTGCGCGCCAGATCTTGTTGGGGTAAACTTCCTGCCTGGCGGACAACTCTATGGCGACGAATCCGGACCGCGCTGGCCCATCTATTATTCCCTCCCAGTTTGTGGCATGACAATTGATGACCGGTCCTACGAGAGTACGAACTGCAGGTGGTTTGCCTTCCAGGCGGTGCGCCGCGCACAAGTAGGCGATCTCGATGTGGTCACCACAAACAGGATGGTTATAGAAGACACGGTGGTCATGTGGCGAGTGAAGTTCACTAATAATGGCGCGACCGCCAAATCCTTTCAGGTAGCATTGACTGTGGATCCGGGCTGGAAGCCGGTGAACCGCGAGTTTATCGGCCCGGGAGAGATCCGCGCCACGTCTGACAAATGGAAGATGGACTATGTTTATCGTTTCTTCGATCTTCCGCAAAACAAAACGGACGGCCAGTTTGCCGAGTGGCAGGTGAACGCCGCCCCGAGTGAAAGCCGCGAAATTCGTTTCCTGATGTACGTCGGGGAACCAGGCAAGCCCGGACGCTCTGGCCTTACAAGCGAGTGGTTCGAAACACAATGGGACCGCACCAAAGCCGAATGGGAGAAAAGGTGGAAGAGCGCCTTCACGCCGGACAACGACTTCTTCTCAGGCAATGCTCCGTTGCTGGTTACAAACGATGCGGCGATCCGTGAGATCTATTACCGTAGTGTGCTTACGTTACTTGTGCTGTTGCGAACCAATCTGTGGAGCAACAGAACCTTTATCACCAGCGGTGAACGCCCCAAAGGAGTGGTCTTCTACTGGGACACCTCGCTGTTCTCTACTCTTTTCGCCTTGCTCGAACCCAAGCAGATGAAGGAACAAATCAAGTTATTCCTTGAGCAGGACCCGCACGAGAGCTTGGTTATCGTTTTCAAAGCTGAACGACCTCCTTCGCCCAAGCATCTGGAGGCTCCCGCCGGATGGGATTTGCGCGGATATGCGGCAAACGATCTCTCCATCTTCCGGCTGGCTTGGTCGTATCTCGTCGTCACACAGGACAAGGAGTTCCTCCGGGAGAAGATCGCCGACCAGACGGTGCTGCAACGCATGCATGTTCTAGCGACAAACTGGAAGAAACTGCGGTTGAATCGTACAGACCAGCTTGCTGATTACGGTGGCGCTCTTAATCTGCTGGAATGTGTGCCTACCTACATCAACAAAGTTCCTTCGTTCAACTCCGCCAATGTGTGGATGATGCGAGAACTTGCAGAGATTTTCGAGGAGAAGGGTGACGGCGACGAAGCCCGCCAATTGCGTCTCGAGGCGGACGCGATGTTCAAGGCGGTTATGACGCTTTACGAACCGGGAAAGGGCGTGTGGGCAAGTCTGCATCGCGATGGAACACGGGTGGAGATGCGCCACTGCTACGACTTCGCCACTGTCGGTCGTTTCCTGGCTGCAGACTTGCCGCTCAATGTTCGCCGCGAAATGGTTCACTTTGTGCAGCGCGAACTGCTGATGGAAAAGTGGATGCGCGCGCAATCCCAACTCGATCTGGCAGCGACGAACTCTGACCGCCCCGACCACGGACCGATGGGTGCCTACGACGCATGGCCCGCCGTGACGGTTGATGCTTTGTGCCGCCTTGGCTACTGGAACATCGCAGTTCCCTTTCTGCGACGGACTCAGGCCGCAGTTTATGAAGGCGTGTACGCGCAGGCGCACGAGTTCTACGGAGTAAAGCGGCGAGACCGCGACGCACCGATCCGCATTGCTCAGCGTCAAGGCTGCATGCGTGAGTGTACGGGCGGCGGAGCCTTCGCAGAAACCGTCCTCTGCACGCTCTTCGGTTATATGCCAAAACTCGGCGACACACCGGAACTCCTAAATGCAGACACGCCCAGAGGTTTCGCGGGCGAATTGCGGCATGTGCGCCGTGGAGTCCAGAGATACATCATCCTGTCCGGCGATACAGGTGTGGAGTTGCGAAAAGAAACGTAGAGTGTTGACGCTTCCAAGAGCACTGTATCCGGAAGCCCGTCTGCGTCAAATTTCGACTCTCCAAAGGTTTCTTCCAGAGTCCGTTGCGGCAACTTAGAGCCTCTAGCTAGATCAAGGCTGACTCGACTGTGCTAAATTCCCAATTCAAAGTGCGCTCATCTTGCTGGAGGTACGCGCATCGAAAATGACGTCCCGGAGAGAGTTCTTCCAACTGTCCACCCGAACAGCGATCGCAGCGATGCTGGCCTCTAATTACGGTGTCGCAATGAAGCAGAACGATACGCGGCGCAACTCTGCGTCGCAGACTGCCACTCCAGGATCTCCAACAGCGGTTTGTGGATCTGCGCTTCGGCATGTTCTTGCACTTCAGTATGGCCACTTTTCAGGACCGCGAATGGGGCGATCCGACATCGTCCGCTGATCTGTTTCGTCCAACCGCTCTCGATACGGACCAATGGGCCGCGGCGGCGCAGTCGGCGAACATGACTTGGGGGTGCCTGACGACCCGACATCACGATGGGTTCTGCATCTGGCCGACAAAATCGGCAGCAGCAAACGTGGGGCAGACCTTGCACTCGACCGACATCGTCCGTGCCTATGTCAATTCCTTCCGCAAGGCTGGCCTGCGGGTGGGGCTTTAGTACTCGATTTTGTCGCTGCGCGATGACATCCGCCATTTCAACGTGACACCGGTCAAGGTTCGGCTCATCAAAGATCAATTGACGGAGTTGTTCACGCAGTATGGAGAGGTTGATATCCTGATCACAGATGGCTGGGATGCACCGTGGAGTCGCATCACATACGAAGAGGTACCGTTCCACGAAATCTATGAGCACATTAGAATCTCCAGCCCGACTGCCTGATCTGCGACCTCAATGCCAGTCAATATCCTCCGAGCGGACTCTACTATTCCGATGTGAAGGCTTTTGAGCAGAATGCCGGGCAGAAGGTCCCAGAAGGTAGCGACGTGCCTGCACTCGCGTGTGCGACCCTTACCGAAGGATGGTTCTGGAAGCGACGAGACGCCAATGGACCTCTCAAGGCGGTAAAGACTGTTGTTGACGAGTGGCTTCGTCCGCTGAATCTCAGACACTGCAACCTCATTCTCAATGCTCCACCGAACCGCGAAGGGCGGCTCGCGTCGAATCTTGTGGGCCGCTTGGAGGAGATTGGGAGGGCATGGACGCATCCTGGACCCATGGCAAAGCTTAGCAAGCACATCGTGATCACGACGCGAAATCTCGCGAGGGGCAAACAAATTCATGCCAGTTCTTACCCCGATACTGTGGGTCCGGATGAAGCGAACGATGGTGACTTTTATTCGCGCTGGTACTTGGAAGAGGGGCAAACCTCAGGCTGGTTAGAGGTGGATCTGCAAAAGCAGGAGAGTTTCAATGTCGTGTCGCTCGTGGAGCCTGTTGGCATCGGAGATAACTATTTGGAAAGCCGTATTCGGAGCCATCGTTTTGAGTGCTGGAACGGTGTGAACCGGACTACGCTGGCAAACGGCGAAAAGCCGACATCTACCACAATTCATCGCATTCCTCGCGTATCATCGCAGAGGGTGCGGTTGGTGTTGGAAAGCAGCAAGCAGATGCCTCACATTGCTGAGATCGGCGTGTATAACGAACCAGGCTAATCAGCAGCAAAGAGGTCTCAAGTCGGCCGACTTGCGATGCAGTGATCGCGGTCCTACCGATGAGCTTTGGCCTTTCGCGCGTTTTTCTCACACTTCGTTGCTTCGCACACGGCGCCAGTGATGCCGTTGCCTTCAGTGACGGTATAGATGCGATCTACTTCAGGTAGCTTGATCGTTTCCCTTTCGCCCGATGGCCAGTGGATCTCAAGGCTTCCTGCATCCGTCGCATCCCCCAGGCCGAAATGCAAACGGCGGTCGTTCGAAGATATATAACTTCCACTCGCAAGCACGTCCTGACGTTGGCGCATTCCGTTGGCGGTCAAAAACGCGGTGGCGCACGTCGCGTCGCGGGGGCTTTTGGGTCCTCCGACGAGTTGGACCTCGACCCAGTGATGATGATCGGGGTTCACATTGCGAAGCAGCACGGGAGGACCGTCAATCGGGTTGATCACAACATCGATCTTGCCGTCATTGAGCAGATCGCCAAATGCTGCTCCGCGTGCCGGAATGACCGTAGCCAGCCCGGTTCCCTGCACGGGAGGCACGTATTCGAATCTTCGACCCCTCCCGTGCGGATCCGATATGTTGTGAAAGAGCAGCGGTCTTTCAGCAAACGACGTGCCCCACTTGTTTTGTTCTACCTGCGGATAAACATGGCCGTTCACCATGAAGAGATCAAGCCAGCCATCGTTGTCGTAATCGAGAAAACCGTCCCCCCAACCGACGAATGGAATCGTGGTTCGTGCGACACCTGCCTTGTAGCTCACGTCAGAAAAGCTGTTGTTGCCGTCGTTGTGGTAGAGCACCTTGTAGTCGTCACCAAAGTCGGTAACAAACAAATCCACCTGGCCGTTGTTCTCATAGTCCCCTACGGCAATGCCCATCGAAGCAATCTCGCGGCCGTCATCGTTGAGCGCAAACCCGGACGAGTAACTGGCGTCTTCGAACGTCCCATTACCTTTGTTGATATAGAGATAATTGGGCTCAGAGTCATTCCCGACAACCAGGTCGGGACGACCGTTGGCGTTGAGCGAGACAAAAATTGCCGTGAAGCCGTAGTAGGGTTGTTTATTCTGCACGCCTGCCTTCACCGTGACATCGGTGAAGGTACCGTCGCTATTGTTATGGAACAGATGGTCTGCTTCGCCGGGTAATCCGCGCGGTCCACAATTTACTGACACCCCACGATACTGACAGAACGCATAGTTCATCGCTTTGCTTCCGCCGATCGGCAGATTCTCGCGGTCGAGGTGAACATAACCCGCAACATACAGATCCAATAACCCATCACCGTCGAAGTCGCCCCACGCGGAACCGGCAGACCAGTTGCCCAATTGCACGCCGGCTTTTTCAGCCACATCAGTAAAGGTGCCGTCATGGTTGTTGTGGTAGAGCCGGTTCTTGCCGTAGTTGCCGACAAAAAGATCGGGCCAGCCGTCATTGTCATAATCCGCAACCGAGCAGCCGTATCCCCAGCGATCATTCGCCACACCGGCCTTTTGCGCTACTTCGTCGAACGTTCCGTCATGATTGTTGTGGAACAGTGCGGCGTGTGGCGGCTCTTCCTTTCCATCCAGAGAATCGAACGTCCCGCCGTTCACGAGATAGATATCGAGCCAGCCATCCTTGTCGAAGTCGATCAGGCAGACGCCCGAACCATTGGTCTCAACAATGAAGTTTTTGTCTGGCATGCCCATTTTGTGGCGCCAGCTACCGAGTCCGGCCTGCTTCGTGGCATCTTCGAAGATGACCGGGCCCTTGTCGACAAACCCGCCGGCCGTGATGGGCCGATTCTGAGAGTCGTAAATGGCGGTCGCAGGTATTCCCGAGGCAATCCCCCCCACGCCCGACTGAGGCTTCTGCTTATCTTGTTGGGCCCAGGAAATACCGAGGGAAATCAGAAATACACTTAGAACGCAAAAACAAGTATCGCGGACGCGGAACAAAACATCCTCCCCGAGCCAGATTTCAGCCGTCACTTTACGCTGAACTGTGCAGGCTAAAGCACGCCGCCCCGCCTCATTATCTCCTTCTCTGGTCGGCATTAAGGTAAACCTCAAAAATCTCAAGACGTGCCGGTTTGTGACAAGAGCGGAACTGCTCCCATGAGCACAGCATTGTTTCCTAGTTCGGCGGCGCGGACTTGAATCTTGCCCCAGGGTGCCCACGCGTACTTGTGCACATACGACTGGACGTAAGGAATGATAACGTCTGCTCTTTTCATTACACCGCCGCCGATCACAATTAACTCCGGATCGTATGCATGAACCAAGCCGACGGCAGTCGCCGCCCAGATGTTCAAACAACGGTTACGGATCGCAACGGCCACCTTGTCTCCACTCGCAGCTTCTTCAAAAAGCTCTTTGAAGCCGACGTTCGAATAGCTCGACAAACTGCTTTCTGTAGCTCCGGGCCAATCCCTTACTATCAAGGGCAGTGACCAGCCACTCGCTTCCGCTTCTGCGCAGCCGACCGCCCCACAAGCGCATGGCCGTCCATTGAATACTGCCGGAATGTGCCCGCCTAAACAACCTGCTTGCCCATGCTTGCCGTGAAGCAATTTCCCCTCGATCATTGCCACGCCGCCAATGCCAGTGCCTAACGTCATCATTACGACATCAGTAAAACTACGCGCCGCGCCAGCGTAGGACTCTCCCATTAGGGCCATGCGCGCATCGTTCTCGATTCGTGCTGGCAAGCCAACGTTTTCGTGTATCCAGTTCGCCAGATCGATGTTTTTAACGTCCTCATACTTGCCGTCGGTTGAGAGGACTCGATTCACGCGGGAATCAACAAGTGCGGCAAATCCAATTGCTATGCCCGCAATGTCACCGGGTAAAAGTCCTCTCCCTTTCATGAGTCCGCGGCACGCATCACGAATCCGCGGCAGCACTGCCTGAAGGCTCTTCGCACAATCTGTATCAATCGTCTCATGCGCAAGAAGGACACTATCTTCGACCAAACCACACGTTGCGTGTGTTCCCCCAAAATCAATGGCTAAGGCTTTCACCTGAAAATGACTCCTCGAAGTATTCCGAGTTCGAACGGAAACCAGTTCTAGTTGCTCCACGTCTGTTGAATCTGCTCGAGTGTGCGACCTTTCGTTTCAGGAACCATCTTCCAAACGAAGATAAGACAAACAAAGGAAAGCGCGCCGTAGATCGCAAATGTTCCCCAGAGGTTCAGAACCTTGACCAAGCTGAGAAATGTTAGCGTGACCAGAAGTGTGCCCGACCAAAGAGTTGACGTCGCGATCGAGGCGGCACGACCTCGTACCTTTGTAGGGAAGATCTCGGAGATGATCAGCCAAGGGCCGGGGCCCATGCCGAGAGCAAAAAAAGCGACATATAGCAGGATGCAGCCCAGCATCAGTAAGGGCGAGACTCCCGGCACCTGCAAACCGATTACCAGAAATGTGAGCGCCATTCCCATCCCTCCGCTCGCGATCATCAAAATCGCGCGTCTGCCCCAGCGGTCGAGAAACACCATGGCGACAATGGTCAACAAGAGATTGACGGTTCCGATGATTACGTTTGCGATCAGCGCCATGCTCGTCGACTGTCCGGGGAAGTGTTCGCTAAAGATGATTGAGCCATAGTAGAGCACGGTGTTGATTCCGGTAATCTGGGAAAAAAGCGCGAGCAACATTCCGACTGTAAGACGCTTGCGCATGTTCGGCGAAAGCACCTCACGCCATGAACCCTCTTCGCCCGCTACCACTTGTTCGATAGCCTCGATCTGTTCCTTCGCGGCCTGCTCGCCGAAGATTCGTGACAAAACGCGTTGACCTTCATCGTGGCGACCTCTGGTGACCAGCCAGCGCGGGCTCTCAGGAATCAGAAGCAGTCCGAACAGAAACGCGAGAGACGGAATCGCTGCGACAGCCAACATCCACCGCCAGCTGCTCGCTCCGAGGCGAGCGATCCGCCAATTGATCAGATACGCTGAAAGGATGCCAACGACTATCGCCAATTGATTCAGCGAGACGAGCGTTCCGCGATTTCGTGAAGGCGAAATCTCGGCAATATACACCGGCGTGAGCACAGAGGCGAGACCGATCGCGAGACCTCCCAACAAGCGAGCCACAGAAAAGAGCGTGACCGTGTTCGCTAACGCCGCGCCAACGGAAGAAAACGCAAATAACAGGGCCGAAGCAATCAGCGATTTCCGACGCCCGTAGCGGTCGCCGATCATACTTGCGCCGGCAGCACCGAGTAGACAGCCCAGCAGGAGCGAACTTGCCGCGATCTCAGTTTGCAGGTTCGAGAGCGCAAATTGGAAGCGAAGGAGAAGCAGGACTCCGTTGATAACGGCAGTGTCGAAGCCAAAGAGAAATCCTGAAATGGCAGTGGCCGCAGCCAGCAGTACGACGTAGCTGAGCGACTGCGCCTTTGCTTGCCCAACATCAGCGTTCTCAGTTGCAGCCGGTACGTGCATACTTCCTCCTACACACCTTGCACTTGACATCGCGCTGAACTTTGTTCCAACGATTGTGGAGTCGCGCCTAAGAGATCACATCTGTCCCGATCGTACGAAGGCTTTGATCGTTCCGCACTTAGATCCCTCGGATTCTCTGCCGGGACGAATCGTGTACGCGCCCACCGCCGCAGGCACAATGAAGGTTTCTGCATAGTGAACTACAAATGGATCAAAAGCGTCGTTCGGACTCTCTACGATTGCTTCCCTGCCTTCCACAAGATTCAGGACATTTACCGTCCCTTGTGTATCGAGCGGCGTCTTACCTGTAAACCAATTCCGGCGTGTCTCAATAAATTCCAGTTCGTGCAGTCCCGTCCGCTCCTCGGTCCAACCTGCGCCCTTACTCAACAACTCGACTCGGTTGATCAGGTTCCGCTGCACCCAGTCCGTTTGCCGGTCCCAGTCGATGTTTGCGATTCCATGATCCAGATGAATCGGCCGCGGCAAGCCATTGAGGCCGAGCCGCCCCCAATCCCAAAGCTTGAATGTGAAGATATACGGAGTCGCGCTGATTTCGAGCACCATGCTGTTTCTTCCCGAACAGTGAATCGTTCCAGCTGGAATCAGGAAGTGATCGTGCTTCTTGGCAGGAAACTTGTTCACGTAAGTTTCTGCGCGAAACGGCGGCCCACTGTCGTGTGCGACCCGCAGCTCCCCGGCCATAGCCTCTCGATCGATTCCCTGTTTGAGGCCGAGATAAACGGAGCCATCCTCGCCCGCGTCCAACAAGTAGTAACTTTCATCTTGCGTGTAATCCATTCCGAACTGCTTGCGAATGTATTCTGTGCGCGGATGGACCTGTAGGGAAAGGTTTCCGCCGCCCATCGTGTCGAGGAAATCAAAACGAATCGGAAATTCCGCGCCAAACCGGCTGTAAATATGCTCTCCGAGTAATTCACGGGAATGAAGAAAGATCACGTCAATCGCAGGCAACTCAATTTGTAGACTGCCAAACCCAAGAAGCAAGCTGTTTTCTTCGGGAACGCAATCAAAACACCAGGCATGATTCGGAGCGCCCTTCGGCAGGTTGCATACTTCTTCCATCCAATGCCCGCCCCATGGGCCCGGGTCGAAGTAAGGCACTACGCGGAAAGGGCGGCTCGCGATTGTCTTGATGCCCGCTCGCACGGAATCGCCAGCCACGAGCTTTGGCGTGGAATTGTTTGTGTCTAAGAAGAAATGGGCTTTCGGGAGGAGTTCCTTTTTGAGCCGATCGGCGGCGCGCCAGTCAACAAAGAAGGCTCTTTTATATTTCAGACTCGGACTTTCCTCGATATTGTTGGTACCCAGATTTGAGATCTCATTTCGGCGCTGCCGGCCTTGGATCTCCCAGCGTGCCAGATCGGCATAAACAAGGACGTCCGGCTGAGGCGAAACGATCGACGCGCCGACACCGACCACGAGCAGTAATCCTTGCCGCCAGCTTGCGACTTTCTGCCGTACCTTACCGAGCTTTGCCTCCTCGAAAAATGCTTCGAGACCGATGCCGTTCATGTGTCCGAAGACTGGGTCATCGCCCAAAACCGGGGCCAACATCCTGTCCACACAGTTCGGCGCCTTCAGCAAGTCCGGGGTATAAACAACTTCAGTAGGACGCAAACTCTCAACCAGCACGTCTTTGATCGATCCTTCAAAAGTACCGGGGTAGCATTCAACAGCGAGAGTGAATCGGCTCTCCGCCGAAGAAGACTTCAATCGATTGATGATGTTCCGCCAGCCGACCCAGCATGAAGCTGCGCTGGTACTCACCGCGGTGCACGGATACTTGTCGTAGTTTGATTTACGCGACATTCGTCAAGCCCTTAATTTTCTGCCAGTTGCACAGGAAAACACACCGGAGCCACAGCGAATCTATTCCACTTCGAATGAAGCTGGGGCAAAGCAGCTGCGTGTCAACTCGAATGAGCCGCCTTGGACTCCAATTGGTGGCCAGCGCAAATTGCCGCGTACATCGCAATGTCTATGTATTGCACTGCATCGTATAAGAATTGTCATTGACTCGCTCTAGAGGCTTCCTTCCCCTAAACGCACGCTAGAATCGCACATAATGATTAAAAAATCAATAACGCTCATGATATATGATTGAAAACGCCATTGCCTTGCAATGCGAATGGTCAAGCCGATCAATTGAAAGGTTCTCGACCTGTCCAAAGAAGGTGAACTCTTCATGCCCCTGAAAATGACCCGACGAAGATTCGCCCGACTATCTGCCGCTACCGCGGCATCAGTTTGGGTGCGTCCTGTGTTTGGGGAGACTCACGAAGCTGCCGAATGGGTCAATCCATTGATCGGTGCGAGCACCAGTCAGAAACTCGGAGAGGGCAAGACCTTTCCCGGGCCTACGACTCCTTTCGGCTTGGTGCAACTGAGTCCCGACACCATCACCGGCGGCGACAACGCTCCGGGTTACTCCTATGAGCACAAGACCATCGAGGGCTTCAGCTTCACCCATATGAGCGGAGTGGGATGGTATGGCGACTTCGGGAATCTGCTGACTATGGCCACGACAGGCCCTGTTCGATTCGCCGCTGGCCGTCTCCAATATCCAGATGAGGGTTGGCGTTCCCAGTTCAGTCACTCCACGGAAGTAGCAGAAGCCGGTTACTACGCCGTTACGCTAGCACGTTATAAGATACGCGCGGAACTGACCGCGGCGCCGCACGCCGGAATACTTCGCTTTACGTTTCCTCAATCGACGGAGTCCCATATTCTGGTGGACCTGTCGCGTCGTATTGGAGGAACGTCCACGGGTCAATATGTCAGAGTCGTCGGCAAAGATTCTATAGAAGGATGGGTGCACTGCACGCCCAAGGACGGTGGCTGGGGTAACGGAGATGGGCAAGTCGACTACACGCTCTACTTTCGCATGGAATTCTCAACGCCGCTGGATGAGTTCGGTGTTGCCAGCATTGATTTGCCCGATGGCCGCCTCCAAGGACCCAGCGGACTAGTCGGCGATTATTTCTCGACTGACGACTACTACGACCGAGTGAAGAATGGCCGCGTGAGGAGCAACTTCACCGAGCAAGAGGGAAGGCATCTCGTTTTCTTTACTCGGTTTCCCACTCGCGAAAACCAGCAGGTTCTGACAAAGACCGGGATTTCCTATGTGAGCATGGAAGGCGCACGTGGCAACCTAAACCAGGACATACCTGATTGGAACTTCAAGCGGGTGCGCAGGAGCGCTTGGTCCTTATGGGATAAGACTCTTTCCGGCATCAGCATTGAAGGCGCCACAGAGACTCAGCGTACAATTTTCAACACTGCGCTTTACCACACGATGATCGATCCTCGCGACGTCCGTGATGTGGACGGGAAATACCTGGGGGCGGATAAGAAGACCCATTCCTCGACTGAGTACACCTACCGCACGATTTTCAGCGGCTGGGATGTGTACCGCGCTGAATTTCCGCTGATGACCATCCTGCGGCCCGGAGTGATCAATGATGAAATCAACACTCTCGTCGAGCTTGCCGAGCGCAGCGGCCGAGGTTATTTGGAACGTTGGGAAATCATGAACGCCTATAGCGGCTGCATGGATGGCGACCCAGGAATCTCGGTTATTCTCGATGGGTATGCAAAAGGGATCCGAAAGTTCGACATTCAGAAATCCTATGCACTGTGCAGGCAGACTGCGGCGGGTACTGGGGCTACGACAAATCGGCCGGACAACGACTTCTATCTGGAAAATGGCTACGTGCCCGATCAAGTTTCCTGGACGCTCGACAATAGTTACTACGATTGGTGCGTAGGCCGGCTCGCCGAGTATCTCGGGGACAACGACGATGCGAAGCTGTTCCGTGCCCGGGCCCGCAATTACCGAAACATCTTCGACTCTCAGGTCGGATTCATGCGGGCCAAAGACCGCAGCGGTCGGGGCATAGAATGGCTGGGGGAAACTGCATTCGGCCAGGGATGCACCGAGAGCAATCCCCTACAGCAAACTTGGTTTGTGCCGCATGACATTTATGGCCTAATCGACCTGATGGGGAAAGATCGCTTCGTCGCCACGCTGGAAGAAATGTTCGAAAAGACCCCCAACACTTTCGGCTGGAATCCGTACTATAACCATTCCAACGAGCCCGTGCATCATGTTCCTTATCTGTTTGTATATGCCGGTCAGCCGTGGCTTACGCAAAAGTGGGTTCGTCGTATTCTCCAGCAGGCCTATCATGCAGAAGTCAACGGCATTTGCGGCAACGACGACGTGGGCCAGATGTCTGCCTGGTACGTAATGAGCGCTCTTGGGTTCTACCCCGTCTGCCCCGGAGACAACGTCTATGTATTGGGAAGCCCACTTTTCGGAAAGGCAGCCATTTCCCTGGACTCCAGATGGCACAAAGGCACAACTTTCGAGATCGTCGCGCACGGAAACTCTTCCGCAAACTGCTATATCCAATCGGCACAGTTGAACGGGAAACCACTACAGCGGGCGTGGATTACCCATGCGGAGATCACTTCTGGTGGAACATTGGAGTTCGTTATGGGGTCGGAGCCGAACTTCAAATGGGGAACATCAGCGAGAATCCCTTCCGGGGTGCTTTCTTCAGTCTGATTGAATTGGCTTCGTGGGATTTTGAGAAATGCGTTTGCGTTCCGAACCGTGGGATCGGTCTCGCCGTATCGCGTTTCATCGTCGAACCCCACGCCGGCCGGTTTTGGGCCGAGAATAACTCAATCGTGTAAGAGAACTTAGGTAGGTTACTTCTTTGTGGCGGAGTACTGGCTCTCTCCTATACGGAATGTCAATTCGGCAGGTGGATTGTTTTCAAAAACGTGGCAAATCTTGGGTCGTTGTGCAAGTTCTTCAGAAGGGGATCCACATTTGTTCCGATCAGACCGCTGTCACGTTGGGCATAAGCTTGGTCTAGCCACTTGAATCCTTCGTCGGACTGTTTCCGGAAAGCATAAACCTGGGCAATTTCATAGGCATTACGCGAATGATATTTCGCGATTAACTCACTCAATGCCGCATCCGCCTCCTTTTGCCGACCAAGCGCATAGTACGCAACCGCATACAGGAACACACGCGCGGGGTCATAACGTACGAGCTCGATTTCAGCTAAAGCATTCTGCGGATGCCCCTGCACAACATAGACTTGGCTTAATAGGATAGGACCGGGCCAAACATCGGGGTTTAGTTCAAGCGCCTTCCTGCTATCCGCTGCGGCTTCGTCTAGCCGCCCCATGGAAAACTCGGTCTCTCCACGGAACTCCCAACTCTCTGCATTGAGCGGATCTAATTCAACCGCTCGGCGGTCCAATTGAAGAGCTTCGTCAAAGCGGCCGAGCATCTCTGCCGAAAAAGCCGCCATTCTTACAGTCTCGGGATTTCCAGGTTCGAGTGCAACCGCTCGCTGGAATGAAGCATCCGCTCCAACCCAGTCCAAGTCGATTTGTTGTTTGATACGGCCCATTTGGATATGGGCCTCGGCCAGGTTCGGGTTCAGCTCTAAGGCTCGCTCAACTGCTTCCCGGGCGGCCCGGTGACTCTCCTCAGCGGAAACAGCGCCTGTGTTGGCCTGCCAGTTGCGTACCCGCGACAACCAGACCCACGCCAACGCGTCGGAGGAATCAAGTTCAGTTGCGCGTTGGAAATACTTCGCCGCCATGTCCGTATCTTTGTCTGTGTTCCGCTCAAAGAAGTAGTACCCCTGCAAGTAGGCATCGAAGGCTTCCGGATTGACTGGGCGCGATCGTGAGAAGCCTACTTGTTGTTGCGAAGTCAAGCGGACTTGGATTTGTCGGGCAACAGATTTGGCTACGTCGTCTTCGACATTAAGGATGTCTTTTTCCGGATAATCATAATCCTGTGACCATAAATGAGTTTGGTCCTTCACCTGAACCAGCTGCGCGGTCAGGCGCATGTGATCACCACTCTCGCGGAGGCTGTTTTCCAGCACATACTCCACAGAGAGATCACGGCCAATCTGGTCCAGGCGTACGGCACTATGCTTGTATCCCATAACGGACGTTCGCGCGATCACCTTCAACTGTTGCGGGTTCAGCCGTCCTAGTTGGGAGATCATCTCTTCGGTTAGCCCATCTGCAAGATATTCTTTGTTGGGGTCGCCGGTCAGATTCTCAAACGGCAGCACGGCGAGCCTGATTTTGTGGGTTCCGGACAGCTCCGCCGACCGAAGGTGGCGCCAGGAGAGGTAGACCACCAGTGCCAACACAAAAAATGACAAAGCCACGACTACACTCTTGCGCCAAGGTCTCGGCGTGTTTGCAGCGACTCCTGTCTCTGGAACGTCGGAGGTGGGTGACGCGTACGTCTGCTCGCTTACAGGAACCTGACCCGCGGCTTGCCCTGCGGGACCTGCCTCATCAGAAACAGCGACATCTCCTGCAAATTGGTATCCCTTCCGAGCGATCGTTACGATCCATCGGGCGTCTTCTGCATTGTCCCCGAGCGCCTTGCGCAGGTGCGAGATGTATTGCGTCAGATTCCCCGCCTCCACGAAGGTGTCTTGCCACACGGCTTGCAGCAATTCCTCCTTGCTGACGAGGCGGTTCGGGTTTTGAACCAGGTACACCAGGAGATCGAAGGCCTTGGGTGTCAAAAAGATGGGTGAATCGGCACGTGACAGCGTATGCCGCCACGGATCCAAGAGAAACTCTCCGAACCGGTACATTCTACTCATGGAAGCGGGCCGTTACCTGGCGACATGCGCGAGCCGATAGGCTCCCGTTTCTCTTCATTGTAGCTTCCCGTAACATTGCAATCTGCAGCTAGCGTTTTTTCACGCCCCCTTCGGGCCCGTTCAGTTCTTTTCATTGTTTTTTCAGAGTTTCTGAAGGACTTCCCCACAGCCTTTCACCGAAAATGCACCCACGCAGGTGTGGGATTCGTCGAGCGATTGTGAAAACGTGACTCTGCGCAATAACTGTCTACGAGCGTGTGAATCGCCTTCCGAACCCCGCCGCAAATCTTAGAGTTCGCGGGGCCTTCCCCGCAAGTCGGCTTAGCCTGAACAGGGATCAAGTGTCTCCGCGTGTGGTCATTATGGCAAACAACTGCAATCGACCTGGCTGGTGTCTACTCCCTCGCTGACATCCCGCCGGGGAATTACTCCGCTCGGGCGCTGAAGGAGGGCATTGCCACCACCGAGGTTATAGGTATCGAGCAGGCTCCGGAGATTCCGGACTGAATTGAAACGATGGCCTCGGGCATCTGTCAACGAACGATCTCTCCCAGGGTTATCTTGGCCTTGGCGTTCTGCTGCGCCTCCGTGATGCCGTTGTTTAGCGGGACATCACGAATCCCAGCAGACCGCATTGTTGTGCCCAACGGCCGACCTGTCAATGTTGGCCACGTGCCGCAACCGCGTGTCGACCCTCACACAATTATCGTGCCGATGGTTGACGGAGAGCGTCTGCGTTTCACTCGATTGTCCACCGAGGATGGACTATCGCAAACTCATATCATCGAGATATCGCAAGACGACCAGGGCTTCATGTGGTTTGCTTCGATGTATGGGCTAAACCGATACGACGGCTATAAGTTCAAAGTCTTTAAGAACGAACCTGGCAAACCGAACAGTCTGAGCGGCGTGCACAACTACGCCTTATTTAAAGATCGTTCTGGGGTGCTTTGGGTTGGCTGCGAGGAGTTCCTGGATAAGTTCGACCCTGTTACGGAGACTGCTACTCACTACCGCATCGGTTCCGAAGGTGGTGAAACCTTCCCGGTGAGCCAGATTAGCCAGGATCACACAGGTATGTTATGGCTGGCAACCACTGGGGGGCTCTTCAGATTGAATCCCTCAACCGGACAGACCACCCGCTACCAGCACGATTCGAACGACCCGTTCAGCATCAGCAACGATGTGATCAAATTCACGGGCGAAGACAGAGAGGGGACGTTGTGGGTTGCCACGAGCGAAGGGGTGGATGCGTTTGATTGGAAGGTAGGCAAGGTCACGCTCCATATTCCACTCCGTGAGCATGGCGAGCATATGTCGTTCCACGAAGACCGTTTCGGAGTGCTCTGGATCGTTCATCTCACGGGCGGTGGCTTAGCGGCATATGATCGCAAGACGAACACGCTCACGCAGTACTCGGTTCACGCGTCTCACCTTTCTGACGAGCTCGAAACCGGGATGTTGGCGGTTCTCGAAGACCGAGAGGGGACTCTGTGGTTTGGAACTATGGGCAATGGCATTCTGAAACTTGACCGGAAGGGGCAGAAGTTCATCCGCTATCGTCATGATCCGAGCAACTCCGAAAGCCTCGCCGAAGACGACGTGAGCTCCTTGTTTCAGGATCACGAAGGAAATATTTGGGCCGGTCTGCATATGATGGCGCCCAACCGCTTTGCCAGACGCGCGCCTCTCTTTGAGAAATTCAAGCACGAACCCCGCAGCCCCAACACCTTCAGCGGAACCATGGTGAATGGCATCTATGAGGATCGCCAAGGAATCCTTTGGATTAGCGCGATTGATGCTCTTAACCGTGTTGACCGCAAGACAGGGAAATACACCTTCTACCGGATCGGACAACCGCGAGTGAATTGGAGGCCGACTGCGATCATCGGAGATCGGTCGGGCTTTCTTTGGGTTGGCAGCGATGGACAAGGATTATTTCGTTTCGACCCAAAGACGGGAAAGTTCACGGTGTTCCGCCACAACCCCAAAGATCAATTTAGTTTAAGCAACGATTATGTGGTGGGGTTGCTCATCGATCATGCAGGCAGGCTGTGGGCCGCGACCTACGATGGTCTGGATCTTTTCGATCCTGCGACTTCTCGTTTTACGGTATACAACGCCGAAAAGGAAAACGCCCCGCAGGTCGATATCGACGTCAAGGAAGATCACGAAGGAGCGCTGTGGATTGGGACGGACCGCTCGGGTTTGCAACGCGTTGATCCAACCACCCATCAGTTCACCGTTTACAAGCACAACACAAATGACCCAATGAGCCTGAGCAACAATCGCGTGAACTCCGTTCTCTTCGATCTCTCGGGCGCCATCTGGGTCGGCACCCAGGACGGTCTGGACAAGTTCGATCGCTCGACTCGCAGATTTAAGACCTACTACGAGCACGATGGCCTTTCGGGAAACGTGGTGAGTTGCATCCTCGAGGACGAGAAACGCAATCTCTGGATAAGCACCAATAACGGACTCTCTAAATTCAACCCATCAACGCAAACATTTGAGCGCTATTCGACGGCTGATGGCCTCCCGGGCGCTGACTTAAGCGGCTTTGGCTCTTGCTTTAAAAGCTCCAGTGGGGAGATGTTTTTCGGAGGGTTCAGTGGGGGCATCGCATTTTATCCGGACAAGGTGCTAGACGATCCATATATTCCACCGGTCGTTCTCTCTGATTTCGGGCTTTTTGGCCGCCCGGTCGCGATTGGACCACATTCCCCACTCCACAAGTCCATCGGTTACACCAGTACCCTCAGTCTTTCTCATCACGAGAACATGTTCTCCTTGGAGTTTTCCGCCCTCAGCTTTTTCAACCCTGAGGCCAACCGGTATCGGTACAAGCTGGAGAGTTTAGACCGCCAATGGCACGAAGTGGGCAGCAACCAAAGGTTAGTGACTTACACTACGCTGCCGGCCGGGACGTATACCTTCCGTGTACAGGGCGCAACCAGCCGGGGTGCCTGGAGCGAACCAGGCTTGGAGTTATCTCTCGATATCCTACCTGCGTGGTGGAATACGTGGTGGTTTCGGACGGGATATGTGAGCCTAGTGCTCCTTTCAGCTTGGTGCGCCTATCAATACCGTCTACGGCAAATCCACAGACAGTTCGAGCTGCGCCTGGATGAGCGCGTCGGCGAGCGAACCCGTATTGCTCGCGATTTGCATGACACTCTTCTGCAGAGTTTTCAGGGACTGGTGCTTCGGTTTCAAACCGCCTCCAGTCTAGTCGGTCCTCATCCAGCTGAAGCGAAGCAAACTCTCGACAGTGCAATTGATCAGGCCGCAGGGGCAATCACTGAGGCAAGAGATGCCGTCGAGCAGTTGCGTTCTTCCACAGCAGTCAGCAATGACCTCGTCCGGGCTATTACATCGCTGGGCGAATCGTTAGCAAGTGACGAGTCGAGGGCACAGGCCCCCGCATTTCATGTTGCGGTGGAGGGTACGAGGCGAGATCTTGATCCCATTTCGAGGGACGAAGTCTATCGAATTGCGGGCGAGGCGCTGCGCAATGCGTTCCGTTACTCACAAGCACACCGCATTGAAGTTGAAGTTCATTACGACAAGCGTGAACTCCGACTCAGAATTCGCGATGACGGAGTAGGAATCGACGCCAGACATCTTGGAGGTGCCGAACAGTCGCGACACT
>Ga0307477_10000529_pt1 | contig 41407 bp, 27 predicted proteins | sample atmos_gasesECM2C_FD_203316 | JGI IMG/M metagenome (GOLD analysis project Ga0307477, IMG submission 203316) | Hardwood forest soil microbial communities from Morgan-Monroe State Forest, Indiana, United States - atmos_gasesECM2C_515 | ecosystem: Environmental > Terrestrial > Soil > Temperate... | reverse complement strand
ATTAATAGTAAGCAAATTGTGGCGATCCTAAGGGAAACCTTAAATATTAATACTTCCTGAAGCAAAACATTGTATTAAGGAAAGGAAAGGAAATCAACCGAGACTCCGAAAGTAATGGTGAGTGAAATCGGATTAGCCTAAAGAAATAAAAATATTTGAAATAATATAATATTAATTATTAAAGAATGAAATTGGAATGTCATTAATTAATAATTAATAATTATATAATAATTATTAAAATAAATAATTACCAAAGAAGGTATATAAGTCCTGTAAAATAAAAATATTTCTTAGAAATAAGTACGATGAGAGAAAACTTGTCGGAATAAAGGGGAACCATCCTCTAAGGCTAAGTATAATAAATTTAGCGATAGTGAAAAGTACTGTAAAGGAAAAGTTGAAATAGTTCGTTGTATAACGAAATGAAATAGTCTTGAATTAGTAATTCTATAAGCAGTCGAAGTTTTAAAATATAAAATGACGACGTACCTTTTGCATAATGGGTCAGTAAGTTAATGATAGTAGCAAGGTTAATTAGCCTTAGCGAAAGCGACTAAATTATTTGTATAATAAAATTATATATTTTAAAATATTTTTACAATAATAAAAATAGAATAAATTCCTTATATAATAAATAATATTTATAATAAAAGTGATTTATTTACAAAGAAAATTTTGGGACAGTTACTATTATTAGACCCGAAGCCAGTTGATCTTTCCAAAACCAGATTATAATGGATCGAACGGTTGAATGTTGCAAAATTCTCCGAAGAGTTTTGGAAAGCGGTGAAATGCTAATCTGAACTGGTGATAGCTGGTTTTCTACGAAACATATTTTAGTATGACATCTATTAATAAATTTATGGAGGTACAGCACGGTAATTCCCAACTAATAATATAAATATATTATTAGTTTAGGTTGAGGGGATCTCGAAAATCTTACCAATGGAAACGAAACTCGGAATTACATAAATTGATAATAGATATTCAGACTATTCATGATAAGTTGAATAGTCAAGACGGAAACAGCCGAGAACATGGATCAAGGTCCCAAATGATTATTAAGTGAAATTAAAGGAAGTAATAGATTGAATGCAGCTGTAAAGTGAGCCTGGTAGTCGCTATCTTTTAATGACCGTTGTAACAACGTAGCAGCCTTTAGACTATTGCGCCAAAAATTTAACGGGTCTTAAATAATCAACCGATATCCTGTTAATTATAAATATAAAATAAAATTATGTTTATAAATTAGGTAGTAGAACATTCAGTATAATTGATGATAAACAGTGTTTCATTGTTTGTAAATAACTGAAGAGATAATGCTGACATGAGTAACGTAAAAGAAGTTATAATACTTCTCGCCGAATACGAAAGGGTTATAAGGAAAGGTTAAACCACCTTATGTTAATGCGGCCTCTAAGGTTCAAAACCAAAGTTTTGACTGATGAGTAATATATTGAAAATCTTTATGGTAATTTATAAAAGATCAGGAAATTTAAATATATAATTTATTAATAAAATAATAAATTAAAACTACCGTACCCTAAACCGACACAGGTTCGTAAGTAGAGAATACTAAGGCGTAGAGCTAAAAGTTGTTAAGGAACTCGGCAAGTTGTTCTCATAAGTTTGACAATAAGAGAAACCATATAAAATTTAAATTAACCATAATTTAATTAATTATATGGTATAATAAAATCGGAGGCCACGACTGTTTACTAAAAACACAATTCAGAGCAATGATTAAGATAATAGTATTCTGGATGAAATTTGCTCAATGCCATTAATATAAGAGAGGTAATTTTAAAGTTACTAATCGAAAATCTGGTTAATAGCGGTCTTAACTATGAGGATCCTAAGGTAGCAAAATAAATTGGCCATTAAATGTGGTCTTGTATCAATAATGTAACGATGGTCTCACTGTCTCTACAACTTGCTCAGTGAAATTGAATTGCGAGTGCAGATGCTCGCTGTCTTCAGAGGGACGGGAAGACCCTATGCAGCTTTACTATAGTTAGTTATTACATTTTTTTAAATTCAATTAATAGTAATTAGGTATGTCGATGGACAAAAATTGGAAAACCTTATAATTTGAATTAAATTTTTGTTTACCTTATAATTTGAAATTTAAGGGATAAATGACTAATTGGTAGTTTGACTGGGGCGGTCGTCTTTAAAAAAGTAGCAAAGTACATCCAAAGATTTTTTTAAATTTATAATATTATAATTCTTTAATTATAATATGCAGACAAAAATATTAATTCTCTAATATTTAAAATATTAAAAAAGAATTAAATAAAAATAAAACTTAATAAATTAGTTTTATTATTACAAGGTATAGCTAGAAATTGAATGGAGATCAATAAATTAGTGACAAATTTTGAAGAGTATAATGGCGGAAAGCATACCTAACTGAAAGACTTAGAAGTCGAACAGATACGTAAGTAGGGCATAGTGACCCCTCGCTATAAAATGGAATAGACGGGGATCAATCGATAAAAGTTACGCTAGGGATAACAGGCTGATAGCCGGTAAGAGTACATATTGTCCTGGCTGTTTGGCACCTCGATGTCGACTCATCCTATCCTCCGGGTGAAGAAGCTTGGAAGGGTTCGGCTGTTCGCCGATTAAAAGGGTACGCGAGTTGGGTTTAATACGACGTGAGTCAGTATGGTCCCTATCTTCTGAAGAAATAAATAGTAAAAAGGGGAAGACCTTCTAGTACGAAAGGATCAATAGGCTGTGTTTCTCTAGTGTACCAATTGTTGAATTTAATTATTTATTTAATTAAACAGGCATAGTTGGGTAGCCACAAACATATTAGATAAGCGCTGAATGTATATAAAGCAAGAAACTAACCCCTAGATACTATCTTAAATTATTTTTTCTATTATTTTATATTATAAAATAATATTTCTTTTTATTATATTAATCCATAATATAATTAAAAACAAAAACAAAATGAATTAATAATTAATTTTATAAGAAAAAGAACATTTCTTAATAGGATGCAAATGTAAGTAACTGTGAATTATTTAGTTTAGCATTACTAATTTATATAATAGACTTGATGTTTTAAATTGTCCAAAAATATTTATCTTTAATAAATTAAATTATCTATTAAAACGTAATTTAAATTTTAAAATTTTATATATTAAAAGAGTATAATATATATAAATTATACAAATTTATTATAACTTTTAAATCTTCTAAAGTTAATTCAACTTCTAATAAGTATGCCAAACAAGCGTCTTGAATTTTATCTTGAATGTGTTTAGAAATTAAACTTAGATTACTATTTTATTTACTAAAATTGGTTTAGATAATGTAATAACAGGAGGATCTTCATTAAATGTTAATTCAGACATATAAAGTTCAAATGTTAAAACATAACATGAATCTGATTCTAAATTATTTAAGATTAATTTAATTTCAATTATATCTGAAAAATAGAATCAGGCAAATTCAGGATTAGTAAATATAAAAAATCCAATAGGAGTAAATTGGCTTAAATAAGAGATTTTTGAATATTAATGAATAATAGATAGTTTTAAAATAATCATAATCATTAAAAGAGATATTAAAGATTAAAAAGTATAAATGTTAGAAAGGGGGTAAATATAATTTAATTAATTTATAATAGTTACATAAAACCTAAGCCTAACATATCTGCTAAAGCATGAGCTTTATCTATATTATCATAAAAATAATTTAAATTATTTATTACAATAGTAATATCTGGATTAGGTACAACTTCTAAATTTACAGGTGGTATTGGTAAAACAGTAGTTACTGTACTTACATTTGTACCACTATCAATTATAGCTTGAGTTCCTACTTCAGATGTAGATTGTGTTAAGGTTTGATTAATATATTCAGTTGGAGATATTCTAGGTGATACAGTATCTAATGATGTTAAATTATCACCTATTATTTGACTAGGTCTATTAGAATAATCTTCTCAAGCATCAGTTTGTACTTCTTTATCTACATAGAAATAATGTAAATAAGCTTGTTTTGCAAACATATAACTTAAATGACAACCCATTCCAATGAACATACCATAAAATAACACTTCATTTTCAAATAAGAAATCGTATAAATTTAAATTCATTTAAAAAAGTTTTAAAATTTATGATAGCGTCTAAACATATTCCAAGAAATATACTCAAATATGTGGTTTGGTCTACTACAATACAAATTGACCAAAGATATTATATTGAGATGAATTATTACTCATACACTATCCTTGAAAAAAGGAATTCTCTTTAGGAGTTTAACCTAAATTAACATTTAAAATAAATGTCATTTTTATAATTTGTATTTCTGATCATTTATAGTCCGTTCAGTAGAGCATCGCATAGACTTATAAATATAAGTTATCAATTTATATTCGAATTATTTAAGAAAATTAGTTAAATATCTCACTTAATAGATAGGTGACTTAATAAATTAAGTAGTGAGAGAAGTCTATTTAACTTTCAGAATACTCAACCTTTTGGTAAATGTCCTTCTTACTCAGTATTGAGGTGTAATAATTTAAAGGGGGTAATACTGTAAAAGAACTAGAGATAATTTCTAGTTTAAATTATATTATTTATAAGAAAATCATACTCTTTTGAATTTGAAAGAAAAAGTAATTGGTGTGCCTAGTTTTCATTCAAAACCAGAAGATTTTCATTGTTCTAGAATAAATTTAATGATTAAACCTGGATTGCTTTCATTATTAACAAAAAAAGGTTCAGATAAATTTAATGTAGCATTTTTAAGAGATTTTGATTTACTAAATAGTGGAATTAATAGGTAGATTTTCCCATCTTCAATTGATTTTATGAAAGTTGATAATTCAGTTATGCTTCCATCAAAATAATGATGTCTTCATCCTGAAGTTAAATCAACTTTTATATTAGATGGGACATCTGTTAAAAATCTAATTTGATTAGTTGATAAATTCATTTGATAAAATATGAGTGATTGCAATAAATCCTTTGGGACTTGTATTAAGGGGATAACAGTTATTTAAAGAACTAGAAGAATATTTAGTTGATATATCAAAGTTAAATAAATTAATTTCTCTATATTTAACTCTAATATATGGTGCACCTCTATTTAATCTCATGTCTACTAATAAATCATAGTTTAGTTCGAATTTTTCATCGGCTATTCTAATTTTATTTAATAAGAATTTTGAGATTAAAGTAGGTCTACTATTTTTAGTTACTAAAATTGGATTGCATAGAGTAATAACAGGAATATCTTCATCGTCATCGTCTAATTCAGATAAAAATAATTCAAATGTTAAAACATAACATTTTCCAGATTCTAGACAATTTAGAAATTGTTTAATTTCTAGATAATCTGAAAAATAGAATCAAGCAAATTCAGGATTAGTAAATATAAAAAATCCAACTGCACTAAATTGGCTTAAATAAGTTATTTTATTTATTGACATTATATTAATTTTAAAATTAATAAATAAATGTTTAAATAAATAATTACTATAATTATAATTAAAGAAAATATTTGTATAATTCTTAATAATATATTTTCAGGTTGAATTATTAAATTAAACGTTGCAAATATATAATTTATAATTGATATAATAAATGGAAATACATAATATATTCCTGTAATATTATATAAAATATTAATTGTTATTAAGATTAATAAAATTATAAATAACATTATAAAATGTTAAAGAAACCCTTTGGGACTTGTATTAAATGTCTATTATTCCTTCTTAATTTGTTAAAATTAAGTCAGTTTAATACTTGATAATTACCAATTTTATATTTAATTGGTTTATCTTAATTAAGGGGGTAACAGTTATTTAAAGAACTAGAAGAATAAAAATCTAGTTTAAATTAATCTATTTAAAATAAATTAATTTGGTTATTAAAGTCAAGAATATTGTTAACATTACAATAAATAAAATATACTTTAGATTAATACTATCTTCTAAACAAGAATTAATATATAAATCATTAAAATAGCCAGGAATTCTTTGTAGATTAATACTATCATCTGAGTAAAAATTAGTATTTGAACTAGGAATTCTTTCAAAAATAGGAATTCTTTCATGAATATAAACTTGTTGAGGTTGTAATAAATCTAAAGTATGGTATGAAGGAGGATTATTTCCTAAAGAACTAGTAATTCCTTCAGAAGAATTAGTGATTCTTTCTGAAGTATAATCTTGTTGAACTCTTTTAGAAACTTCTTCAGGTTGTAATAAATCTAGAGTATTATTTGTTGAAGGTTCAATATATTGTAATTCAATATCTCCTGATCTTCTTGTTAAAGTGTTTACAGGAGGTCTTGTAAGTAGATTAGTATATCTTACTGCAACATAAACTCCTGCTGTTGAAGTTACAAATAAAGTTACTGTAATTATTATTATATCAGAATGTGACATTTTATTTGTTAAATAATTGATTGTAATAATTGTTTGTTATTTAACGTCCTAACAAATAAAATTAAATTATCTGAATATAAAATTTATAAAAATAATTTTAATAATAATTGATCACTAAAAAATGAATTAATTAAATATTGTGAAATTGATTGTATTTGCTTATATCAGATTATCTTTAAATTTGCAACCTTAATCTTTGATATATTAGGAAGAAATATCCATCATTATCCTACTTTACCTAGTTTAGCTTTTGCTATCTTTAGAAGTAAATTCATGGAAAATGAAAATATACCACAATTAAGTGGCAAAATAAGTGATGATATAAGACAATCTTATACTGGAGGATCAGTAGATATGTATATTCCTAAAGCTAAAAAAGGTGTTAAAATTAAATGTTATGATGTAAATTCATTATATCCAACAGTTATGAAAAACTGTTTAATGCCAATCGGTGTTCCTACTTTTTTTCAAGGTGATATTAGAGCTATTGATAAAGACGCTTTTGGTTTCTTTTTCTGTAAAATTATTGCTCCTGATAAAATTAAACATCCTATTATTCAAACACATGTTAAAACTAATGGAGGAATAAGAACTATTGCTCCTATTGGACAATGATCCGATATGTTATTTAGCATGGAAATGGATAATGCGATGAAATTAGGTTATAAATTTGAAAGAAAAAATATATTTAAAGATTATGTAGATACTTTATATAGTTTAAGATTAAATTACCCTAAATCTAAACCGTTAAATTTAATTGCTAAACTATTATTAAATAGTTTATATGGTAGATTTGGAATGGTAGATACATTTCCAAATATTGATATAATAGATAATAGTGATTTTGTTAAATTTGAAGAAAAATTCTTAGATGATATTATGGATTTTGTTCCATTAGATAATAAAGTTATGGTTGTCTATAGATCAAATCAAAAAGATATTAACACGTTATTAGATGGTCATAAAGAAACTCATAATGTTTCTATTGCTATAGCTTCAGCTATAACTGCATATTCGAGAATTCATATGAGTCAATTTAAAAATCATTCCGAATATAATTTATATTATTCTGATACAGATAGTATTTATATTGATAGTCCATTACCAAAAGAATTAGTTAATAGTAAAATTTTAGGTAAAATGAAATTAGAACATATAATTAATAAAGCAATCTTCTTAGCACCTAAAGTATATTATTTAGAAACTGAAGATGGTAAAGTTATTTATAAAGTTAAAGGTTTAAGTCATGAAATAGAATTAACTAAAAATGATTTTGAATCTTTACTTTGTAAAGATGCTTTTCTAGAAAAACTTCAAACTAAATGAAAAAAACATATTGAAGAAGGTAATATTTCTGTTATTGATCAACTTTATACATTACAAGTTACTGATAATAAAAGAGAATATTTACTATTCAGTGTTCGTTAATTAATTAAATGAAAATTTACGATAAAAACAAAAACAAAACCAAAAATGCATATATTTTAGTTTATAAATTTAATTTATAAATAAATTATTACATTTAAAGAATTTATTTATAAAAATTAAATTTAAGAATATTATAAAATTTTATAATAATAATTTAAAATATTCTTTAATTAGAGTATAATATTTTTAGGTTAAACCTACATTAAATTTTGAATAAATTAAATTATATTTACTTAAAATTTAATGTTTATAGCTTATATCGTTCAAAATTTAGATCGAATATTAAAAACAAAAACAAAATAAGCTTAAAATTTATAAATTTTAAATGAAATATATATTAATAAATATATTAAGTTTTACAACAATAATATCTAGTGTATTAGTAATTACTTCTCAAAATCCTGTAATATCAGTAGTATATTTAATTTCTGTATTTGTAAATGCAGCAGGTTATTTAATATTATCTGGAATAGGTTTTCTAGGTTTATCATACATAATAGTATATGTAGGTGCTATAACTGTATTATTTTTATTTGTAATTATGATGATAAATATATCATTAACAGATATAATAGATACTGGAAAACAATATACTAAAAATTTACCTTTAGCTTTTGTAGTAGCATCATTATTCATGTTTGAAATGTTTAATATTTTACCATTTAGCTTTAATAATGTTTCTAGTTTAAATTTTATTTTTGATACTATTACTAATTTAAATTTATTTATTTGAAATAATAATGAATTAAATTTTGTTAATAATATTCATACTACTTATCAATCTAATATTGCAGATATTACATTTATTTCATTTACTCAAATTGAAGCTATAGGACAATTAATTTATACTTATGCTGCAGTATTATTAATAATATGTAGTATTATTTTATTATTATCTATGATTGCACCTATATTCATTTCATTAAATAAAAAATAAATTAAATAATTTATTCAAATTATTATTTAAATTAATTTTCAACTAAAAAATTGACATTAACATTAGTCGAAAGTTGAATGCTTTACCCCCTTCATTAATTTCACCTTCAGGTGTTTGTATCTTTAAATACTCGTCTAATTTATTTAAAATTCTAAATTTTTATTATAATAATATTTTTCAATTACGTTTAATATTATAATTATTATTTATAAAGATAATTAAAATTTTCTAATTATAAATTAAATTTATATACTAACAGATAAAAAATTAAAATAGTTAAAGATTTATATATATATTAGAGTTGAGTTTACAGATGGTTTCTGTAGTAGATCTGCAAAATCTATATATTTAGGGTTCAATTCCCTCTTAACTCTAAATTAATTTAATATTATATATTTAAATTAAAAGAAATCTATAGATTAAATATTTTATTATTTATAAATTATATATGAATAAATTGAATTTATCAATAATTATACCATATTTTATTTTCTTATTCTATCAAAGAGTTAAATATTAATTGGTATTAAATTTAGAATTTGTAATTTTAAGTTTATAGTTCGATTCCTTTTAATTATAATTTAAAGGTTAAATGTTAATGGTTTACAGTAGATTTTCGAGAAGTCTATTTCGTAGTTCGAATCTGCTTAGCTTCATTAGAAGTTAAGGAGCTCAAATTCCGAAAATTTAAAATAGTTAAAATCGCGCGTTTTTTCATTTTCAATTCTAAGTAAGATACCGAGGTCTGAATGATTCTACTGATAAAAGCATATACGATAGTAGGTATAAGGGTCTAAACACACACACATAATTTATTTCTTTAAGATTTCTTTATCATCATTAATAATATATGGAGTGCTTCCAACTAATTTATTATTTTCATAAATTAATTTTCTTTTACTTTCAGTTACTTTAATAGTATATAATTCATTAAGAACTTTGATGTGTCCTTCACTGAAATTTTGCTTCATTTAGATTGAATTTTTCTAAAAATGAATCTTTATAAAGTAAATTTTCAAAATCATTTATAGATAATTCAATATCATGAGATAAACCTTTAACTTTATAAACAATTTTACCTTCATCAGTTAATAAACAATATAATTTAGGTGCTAAAAAGATTGCTTTATTAATTACATGTTCTAATTTCATTTTACCTAAAATTTTACTATTAACTAATTCTTTTGGTAATGGACTATCAATATAAATACTATCTGTATCAGAGTAATATAAATTAAAATTTGAATTGGTTTTAAATTGTGACATGTGAATTCTAGCATTACTAGTAATTGCATTAGCAATTGCAATAGAAACATTATAAGTTTCTTTAAGTCCATCAATCATAATATTTACTTCTGATTGATGAGTTCTATAAATAACCTTAACTTTATTACCTAAATCCACAGTTTTTATACCATCATCAATATATTCATTAATGAAATCATCTAATTCATTTCTATTTATAATTTTTATATTTGGAAATGAATCTAACATACCAAATCTACCATATAAACTATTAATGAATAGTTTAGCAATTAAATTTAATGTATGTAATCAAGCATTTAAAATTTCTATCGGCATAATTGACAAATTTTCCATTTTGGTTTTGTTTTTGTTTTTGTTTGTCTTTAAAATAATTTTAAATTTAATAAATTCTCTTAGTTCAATGGTAGAACTGCATTCTTCTAAAGTGTTAATTTTGGTTCGAGTCCAAAAGAGAATAAAGTTTAATTAATTAAAATAATTTAAATATACTCTATAATTAGTCTAAAAGTTATATAGAATAATTTAACTTTTTTCATTATCACTAAATATAGATTTTACTTAAATTAATATTAGTACTAATCTCTATTAAATTAAATAGATTACATATAAAAATAAATTTATTGTTACAGTGTTTTTTTTTTTCTTATATTTAAATATTATTTATTTAAATTAAACATATTTAAGTATAATATTATTATGAAATTATTTGAATCTACTTAAAGAAATATTTAATTTATATTATAAAAAACAAAACAAAAAATATATATCTTTATAAGTTATGTTGTTAATTTTAATTAACTATTTTAATCTTTATTTATATTTATTAAATTTTATGAAAATTGTAAATTTAGATTATAATTTAATTTTATATATTTTAATTAAATTATAAAAAAAATATATAAAAATAAAATAATAAGTATATAATTAATAATAAATATAAATAAAGATGATAATTAAATCTATTTATGAATACAAATAATTTAATATTAACTCTATTAAATGTATTAATTAATTTATTAGATGTATTATTAGTAATATTACCAATATTATTATCAGTAGCTTTTATGACTATGATAGAAAGAAAACAATTAGCAGCTCATCAAAGAAGAGTTGGTCCTAATACTACAGGATATTATGGTTTATTACAACCTTTTAGTGATGCTCTTAAATTAATAGTTAAAGAAACTGTAATACCATCTCAATCTAATAAGATTTTATTTTATTTAGCACCTGTATTTTCATTAATATTTAGTTTATTAGGATGAGGTATAATTCCTTTTGGACAAGGATTATCATTATCTGATTTTTCCTTAGGAATATTATATACTGTAGCTTTATCTTCATTAGGAGTATATGGAGTATTATTTGCTGGTTGATCAGCTAATTCTACTTATGCTTTTTTAGGTTCTTTAAGAAGTACTGCTGCTATGATTAGTTATGAATTAATATTAAGTTCAGCTATATTAATTATAATTATATTAACTGGTTCATTTAATTTTACAACTATTATTGAAAATCAACAAGCTATTTGATATATAATACCATTATTACCAATATTTATATTTTATTTTATATCAATATTAGCTGAAACATCTAGAACACCTTTTGATTTACAAGAAGCTGAATCTGAATTAGTTGCTGGTTTCTTTACTGAACATTCTAGTGTTCCTTTTGTTTTCTTCTTTTTAGCTGAATATGCTTCAATTGTTTTATTTAGTTGTATTACTTCTATTTTATTTTTAGGAGGATATCATATGCCTGAATTATTTATTAATAATTCTTTAATTAATTTACAATCTATAATATTAGGATTAAAAACATGTATATTCTGTTTTATGTTTGTATGATTTAGAGCCACTTTACCTAGAATGAGATATGATGCTTTAATTGATTTATGTTGATTAAATTTATTACCTGTTTGTGTAGCTTTTATTATTTTAGTACCTAGCATTTTAATTGCATTTAATATTTCACCTTATTAATTTATTATCTGTAAATTATTTTTTTAATTTATTTAAATTAACAGTTAATTATTTCTAAAAATAAAATGTATTAATATATTTTAATATATTAAATTAATTTTATTCTCTTACCCCCTTGAAATTTTTAAAAGTAATAAATTGAAACTAAAAATATTTAATTCATAGTTCTATTTGGTTTAATTAAAAACAAAAAAACAAAAACAAAATGGGTTTTTAGTAGAATACATTTTATTTTTAAATACTATTTACTTATATTAATTAAATTTTAATTAGATAATTAAAACAAAACAAAATTTTAAGCTACAAAGTTTTAAAAGGGGGTAAATTAAGTAAAAGCTTGCAAATATAAATTTTATAATTGTTAAAATAAATGGAATAAAAAAATATATTCCTGTAATATTATATTATGTAAAATATTAATTATTATTAAAATTAATAAAATTATAAAAGACATTTAACAATTAATGTTGTAAAACCTTTTGGGACTTGTATTAAATGTATATTAAACCTTTCTAAATTTTAATATATATTAGATATATAATTATATATTTATATTAAAATAGTCAATGTTTGAAAGAGTTAACTCAACTGTAATGTAAGGATCTTAGCTTAATTGGTAGAGTTTCTAATTGTCATTTAGAAGGATATCAGTTCAAATCTGGAAGATCTCGTTTAATATTAAGTCTTTAAATGATAATATTATATCTAATAGTCAATGCTCGTAAGAGTTAACTATTTATTCTTCAATACTGAACAAGAGGGACATTTGTCAAAAGGTTGAGTATGCTATTAGTTAAGTAGACCTCTCTTCACTCCTAATTTAGGATCATCTATCTAATAAGTTGGAGATATTTAACTAGTTTTATTAATTTTAATTAATAAGGACTTAAGAAATGATAGATCTTAAGCTTTATATAAATTCGTCTTTGCCTCAGTGCCTTCACAAGACGTTAAAGAATGAAAATAGTTAAAATAAAATGTTAAACTTTCAAAACTATAGAAAATATAGATTACCAATCACAATTAATCCATTAAATTATGGTAAATTAATTTATCAAAATACAAATATTTATATTATGCATATAAGTATTAGAAGCTTAGCTTTAATCACTAAATATGATACTCATAATCAAGTTAAATTATATTCAAATGGAGATTTAATCTTTGAATATAAAGATCATAAAATAGATGATACTTCATTTATAAGATCAATAGAAGGTAATAAATTTACTTTTAATAATAACAAATTAATTAACAAAATAATACTCGTATTAACTATAATTGCTTTAATATATTTCATTATATCATCAGAAAATAATTTAAATATGATGATGATAGCGGGTTTCTCTAATAAAAATATAATTAAATTAAGAAAAGTTAAATCTAAATACACTTGAAATACCTTAGTTTTTAATATAAATAATCAAATATTTACTAAAACTTTATTTGAAAGTATATTTAATAAATTCTGAAAAAATGTTGATCATGAATTTCTACCTAATAATCACATGTTTATTTTATTTAAAGTTAAATATGTTAATAATGAATTAGCAACAATTGGAAAAATGCAAAGATTATCTTTAGGACATAAAGATTGATATATTAATTTCATTATAGATAACATGGAATTTAAATCGGAATATTATAATGAAACTCAAATAGATTCATTTACTATAAGTTATGGTTTTAAAGATGGTAAAATTGAAAATAAAGAAAATTTAAATGAAAATATTTCAATTCAAAATTATAAAGACCCAAATTTACCTATTTCTATGAATCCATTAGATTATGGAAGAATTATTATTCAAAATAAAACAGAATCAAGTGTAAATTATATAATTCAAAATGATAAAGGATTAACTATAATCTTTAATCAATTCGAAAAATATAATGAAATTGAATTCTTTATATCGGGTACTTCTCTAATTAAATTTACTGATATTTTAATAAATAAAGATAGTTTCTTAAGAAAAATTGATAATAAACAATATTACTTTAAAAATAATCAACAAATCTTATTTACTAAAGAAACTAAATCTAAATTTATTAGTAAACTAGCGAAATCTAAAAAATTAGTAAACAATTTTATTACTTTAGATATCGAAACATATATTAAAAATAATGTTTTAATTCCTTATTGTATTTCAATTTATGATGGAAAAAGAAGTTATTCTTATTTTATTTCAGATTTTAAAGATTCAAAAGATTTAATATTAACAGCTTTAAAATCAATATTAACTAGAAAATATAATGGATATAACGTTTATATTCATAATATGGCTAAATTTGATATAATATTCTTATTAAAACATTTGGTTAAATTAGGAAATGTAAGTCCTATTATTCATAAAGGTAGAATCATTTCTATTAATTTAAGTTTTGGTAAAGATTTAGAATATAGATTACAATTTAAAGATAGTTACTTAATTTTATTAGCTTCACTAGCTAAATTAACTAAAGGTTTTGGTGTTGAAACTTTAAAATCAATCTTCCCCTTTTTATTTGTTAATGAAAATAATTTAAATTATGTTGGACAAGTTCCAGATTTTAAATATTTTACTAATAAAATTTCTGAAAGTGATTATAGTATCTATAGCTCTAAATTTAATAATAATTGAAATTTAAGAAATGAAACTATTAAATATTGTGAAATCGATTGTATTTCATTATATCAAGTTATATTTAAATTCTCTGAATTAATATTTTCATTATTCGGTAAAAATATTCATCATTATCCTACTTTACCTAGTTTAGCTTTTGCGATATTTAGAACCAATTTTATGGAAGATAATTCTATAGCACAATTAAGTGGCAAAATTGCTAATGATATAAGACAAGGCTATACAGGAGGTTCAGTAGACATGTACATTCCTAAAACTAAAAAAAGTGTTAAATTATTTGCTTATGATGTAAATTCATTATATCCTTATATCATGAAAGAATGTGATATGCCAGTGGGTAATGCTATTTATTTTGAAGGAGATATAAGAGCTATTGATCCTAATGCTTTCGGGTTTTTCTATTGTGAAATCATTGCACCTGATAAAATTAAACATCCAATTATTCAAACTCATGTTAAAACTAGTGGAGGCTTAAGAACTATAAGTCCTATTGGTATTTGAGAAGATATGATATTTTCTGAAGAATTAGATAACGCTTTAAAATATGGATATAAATTCAATATTTTATGAGGTTACAAGTTTGAAAGAAAAAATATCTTTAAAGATTATGTTGATACTTTATATAGTTTAAGATTGGAATATCTTAAATCAGACCCATTAAACCATATAGCTAAATTTTTGTTAAATAGTTTATATGGTAGATTTGGTATGGATGATAAATTTTCAGAATTTAATATAATTCATAAAGATTATATTAATGATTTTGAAAATAAATTCTTTGATCTAATTACAGGAAAAACAGAATTAGAAGATTACTTTTTATTTGAAATACAGAATTCAGAAAGCTTTATAGAAGATACAAATTCAACTCATAATATTAGTGTTGGAATTGCATCTGCTATAACAGCTTATGCTAGAATTCATATGAGTCAATTTAAAAATAATCCGGATTTCAATTTATATTATTCTGATACAGATAGTGCTTATATAGATAAACCATTATCCGAAGATTTAATAAGTAGTGAAATTTTAGGTAAAATGAAATTAGAACATGTTATTAACAAAGCTATTTTCTTATCACCTAAAGTATATTATTTAGAAACTGAAGATGGTAAGGGAATTTATAAAGTTAAAGGTTTAAAACATGAAGTAGAGTTAACTAAAAATGATTTCGAAAATTTATTAACTAAGGACGCATTTTTACAAAAACATCAATCTAAATGATTTAGAAATCTGTCTGAAGGACAAATTAATATCTTAGAACAAGTTTATACTCTAAAAGTTACTGAAAATAAAAGAAAATTAATTTATAAAAATTCTAAATTAGTAGGTACTAAAGCATATAAAATTGACTCCTTAAAATTTTTAAATAAAAAAGATTGTATAAAATATAGATAGTTTTAAAATAAATTGTATATTTAAAAGAGATATTAAAGATTACAAAAATGTATATAAAATATAACAATAAAATATAATATTAATTTATTGTTTAAATATAATAAGAATTTAATTTTGGTTCTGATTGAACGTTGTTCAGTAGTTTAAGACATGCAAATCATTATTACTGATAATATAATATATAAATAATAATTATATAAATATAGTAAGGTAATAAGGTGTAAAGGTGAGAATAAATAAATAAGTTACTTTATAATTTCCATAAATAGGGAATAAATTTAATTATTAATAAATTAATAGTTAAAATAAATTAAAGTTTAATTTATATTAAAGGAAATTTTCTGTTATAAAATACTATTTATTTTGATTAGGTAGTTGGTAGGGTAAATGCCTACCAAGCCGACGATCAATAGCTATGTTTGAGAGAACAAATGGCCACATTGGGAATGAAATCTCCCAAGTAGTTTAATACTACCAGCAGTCGAGAATATTAGTCAATGCTCGAAAGAGTGAACTAGCTAACTGAAATCAATTAAAAATTGATAACATAAGGGAAAATAATGATATTACCTTATTATTAGTGTCGTCCAAAACTGGTGCCAGAAGACTCGGTAAGGCCAGAGACACAAACGTTAATCGTCTTAATCAGGCGTAAAGGGTTTGTAGGCGGCTTTTAATTTACTTATAAAATTTAATTAAAAAATTAAAATAAGTTAAGAATAAAAGCTAGAATCAAATAGAGGATATATTAAATAATGCTTAGAGTAGGTCTGATATCCATAGATACTAAGTAGAATATTAAAGGCGAAAGCTTTTTTCCATAAATGATTGACGCTCAGAAACGAAGGTGAGGATAGGAAATAGGATTAGATACCCAAAATACCCCTCTCTGTCAACGATGAATGGTAATTATTAATAATAAATTATTAATGATAATGTTAACACGATAACCATTCCGCCTTGTGAGTACAACTGCAAAGTTGAAAACAAAAAAATTAGTCGGTTTCGGAGCAAACGAAGTGAAGCATGTTATTTAATACGATAATCCGCGTAAAACCTTACCAGTTCTTGAATAAAAACTTTTATTTTTTATATATTTTATATAAATTATATAAAGGGATGTTTAAATTTAAATAATTTTAAATAATAATTAAACATTTAATACAGGTGTTGCATGGCTGTCTTCAGTCCGTATCGTGAGAACTGAGGTTAATTCCGCTAACGGACGAAATCCCTGTTGTTAATTACATACTTAACAATTAATGATTCTTATAGAGTTTCATTTGGGGCTAAGACAAGTCGTTATGGCCCTTATGAACTGGGCTATAGACGTGCCACAAAAACTTTTACAAAGTGATGCTAAACTTTTTCCTTAAAGGAATTAAATTTTTATTTTTTTATAAGGATAAATTTTTTTATTTATTAAATTAATAAATAATCGAAAGATTAATAATTCATTTAATTTTAATTTTTATAGAAAAAGTTAAAATTGGAAAGTAGGAAGAGCTAATCATTAAAAAAAGTTAAAATATAAATTTAGACGAATTGTTCTCTGCAATTCGGGAACATGAAGAAGGAATTTCGAGTAATCGTTGATAATTAGCGCAACGGTGAAACTAGCATCCGTGATGAACTAACTGTCTGTCGCTGGGAAGAAGCTTATATTGATGGAAATAGGAATATAATTATAAATTTTTCATAGTTATATTTAAAATTTATATTTTATAAATTTAAATAGTTATTTTATTATTTTTATATTATAACGGTTATGTTAAACTAATTAATTTTTATTAATTCAATTGAGTAACATCTCAAAAGTCATAGCAAGGTAGCCGTACTGGAAAGTGCTGCTGGAAAATAAATTAATTTTACCCCCTTTTTTTTATTATAATATAATAGTAAGAGATTAGTTGAGTGGTTTAACAGCATATTTACACTATGCAGACAGAGTTTCGATTACTCTATCTCTTATTTTAATCATTATGTTAAATTTTTTAGTGATTTATATAAATATAATAATTTTTATAAAATAATTTTGAATTAAATTATAAATTATATAATATTTGATATAAATCTTATTAAATTGCGAGTGTGCCGAAATTTGGTAGCCGGGTAAATCTTAGGAATTTATGAGTTTATATTCGTAAGAGTTCAAGTCTCTTTACTCGTATAATATATTTATATAAACATATAAATAAAAAAAAATCTAATTAAATTAAATACATATTCTATTTAAATTAAAAAATTAAATGAAATAATATAAATTAAAATTCTTTATTATATAAGCTAAATATTTATCCTTTTTATGAAAATATAATTTAATTAAATTATAATCTAAAGTTTGATACTAATTTATAGTTCTGTAACATCTTTAGCTAAATTGGAAAAGCGTTTGCCTTCGGAGCAATTAATAATTGGTTCAAATCCAATAAGATGTAATAAAGTTAACTTTAAAAAATATAACAAATTTTGTTAAATAAAAAAATTAATATAAATAATTTTAAATAATATGTAAAAAAATAATTAAAAGTAATGATGTTTATTAGTATCATGATTCTTATAGTGGCAATAGCCCTACCTTCAATAAATAGAAATATTTCACCAAATTTATATTTAAGAATATCTTCATTATTATTACTTTATACTGGAACATTAACTTTTAATGCTTTTTATATTCAGTCAATTGGATCAGGTATAGGTATATATAATGGTTTATTTCAAATTACTTTATTTACACAATTATTTGATATAGTTATAGTATTAACAGGTTCTGTGATACTAATAGCTTGACCTTTAATAAATCATAAATTTATAGATAATAATCTAGAATTAAATGAAAAAAGTCATAATATATTATCAATTAATAATTATAGAATAAAATATTCAATAATAGTATTAATATCAACTTTAGGTTCTTTATTATTAATATCTTCTTCAAATTTAATAACTTTATATTTAAGTTTAGAATTACAATCTTTTGGAGTATATATATTAGCTTCTTTATATAGACATTCAGAATTAGCAATATCTGCTGGTTTAAAATATTTTTTATTAGGTAGTTTAGCTTCTTGTATAATATTATTAGGTTGTGGATTAATATATACTTTCACAGGATTAACTAATTTAGATTCAATATATAGTATGATATCAGTAGTTGATAATAATAATGTTTTATTAGGTTTTAGTTTAGGTTTAATATTAATTTTTATAGGATTATTATTTAAAATAGCAGCAGCACCTTTACATAATTGAGCACCAGATGTATATGCAGATAGTGCTACAATAATAACAACATGATTAACTATTATGCCTAAAATATCTATTTTTTTAATATTATTTGAAATACAAACTCATATTAATTTAATAGATAATATAAATATAATATTAGAGTTAAATCCTTTAAATAATTTCATAAATAATAATATATTAAGTTTTAATAATAATTATTTATGAAGTAAAAATTTATTATTAATAAGTTCATTATTATCATTATTAATAGGTACAATATTAGGTTTAGCTCAATCAAAAATAAAAAGATTATTAGCTTATAGTACTATATCACATGTAGGATTTATATTATTAGCATTAGCTATTAATTCTGAACAATCTATAGAAGCTGTAATATTTTATATTATACAATATACTATTACAAATTTAAATACTTTTTTAATAATAATATTATTTGGATATATAATAAAAAATTCATATAAAGATTTAATACAAAGTATAATGGTTGAAGATGAAACAGGAATAGAAAATGATATTAATTATATTTCAGAATTAAAAGGTCAATTCTTTTTAAATCCTATATTATCTATAACTTTAACAATTTGTTTATTTAGTATGGCTGGTATACCTCCTTTAATAGGATTTTTCTCTAAACAATTTGTATTATATTCAGCAATTCAAAATGGATATTATTTTATGTCTATAATAGCTATAATAGTAAGTATAATAAGTGCTTCTTATTATTTAAAAATAATAAAAATATTATTTACAGAAGAAGAAAACATATCTAAATATAGTGATAAAGAATTAAAAATAATTAATAATTTAAATTCTAATTCAGAAATAGAAATAAGTAGTACTAATAGTTTTATTATATCTACTTTAACATTATCTATTTTATTATTTGTTCTTAAACCATCAATTTTATTAAATAGTACAACAATACTTTCTTTATCTTTATTTAATTTTTAATGAATAATTTATTAATGTTATTTATTTTTGTTCCTATATTAGCTTTTATTTTATTAATTTTAAATTTCTTATTTTCAGTACATAGACCTGATGAATCAAAAATATCAGCTTATGAATGTGGATATTCAGCTATTAGAAAACAAAATAGAACTGATTTCCAAATTCAATTTTATGTAGTAGCTATGTTATTTTTAATATTTGATTTAGAAATATTATTATTATTCCCTATAGCTGTTACTTTATATAAAGTAAGTACTTTTGGATTTAGTATAGCTTTAATTTTCTTTGTAGTTTTAACTATAGGATTTATCTTAGAAATTGGTTCTGGAGCTATCTCTATTACTACACAAAATAATAATAATAAATAATTATGTAATTAATTAAATATTTTATTATTTTTCTATTTAATTAATAAATCTATTTTAATTTTTTTACCCCCTTTTTACTTAATCTTAGTTTTATATAAATTTATGATTAAAATGAAATTTTGATTTATTATATAAAATTATATAATTTTATTTAAAATTTTGTGAATTATTAATAGTAATATTATATATATGTTAATGAAGTGAATTAAGTGAATTAAATAAATGAAATGATATTATTATATAAATATTATTTCAATTAAACTAAACTTAAGTCTAAAATTTTTAAATAATAAAAATTTTAATTTTCAAATTAATATTAAATATTTAAAGTTATGATAATTTAAGATTGAACCATAATTTAACTTAAACAAAGAAAATAAAAATTTAAATAAGTAAGAACTTAAAAGAATATAAATTAAGGGGGAATCTGATAATTGGTAATCAATTGTATTTGCATTACAAAAATGATAGTTCAAGTCTATCTTTCTCCATAAAATTTTTGTTTTTATTTTTGTTTTTATTATTATAGTTTAATTATTAATTTAATAAATGAATTTAAATTATAAGCCTCGATTGCTTAGTGGTCAAAGCGCTATTCTGAAGATATAGAAATGTGAGTTCAATTCTCTCTCGAGGCAAATTGTTATTAATTAAATAAATATAATTTTGTTTGTTTAAGCCGAAATAGTTTAATTGGTAAAACGAATTCCTTGTAAGACTTTGATATTGGTTCGATTCCAGTTTTTGGCAATTATTTAATTAAATTATATTTAAATAGTAATAAATAAAATAATATGAGTTGTAGTTTAATTTGGAAAAACATCATTTTTTGGTAATGAATAATATCAGTTCGAATCTGGTCGACTCAGTAGATTATATAAATAATTTTATTATAATATATAATTTAAGTTAAAATTAATTAAAGTAATTATAAGAAAGCAGAACTTGAGTGGTTGAGTGTCTCCCTTTTAAGGAGAAAGTCCTGGTTCAAGTCCAGGTGCTTTCAATTCTTAAGATATAATTTATATTAATATTGAAATTAATAAAATAACTATTTTATTTCAATGTTATATATTTAAGAATTTATTATTTAATTTGTTTTTTGTTTATGGTTTTTTTATATATTAAAAATTAAAAACACAAAAAAACGTGTTTTTAATTAATTTGATTCATATACCTTTAGATTTATTACTCTTCTTAGTTTAATATTTTTAATTTTGATATTTTTATAAAATATTAAATATCAAGGTCTATTTATATTTACTTAAAAACTTCTTGTTGTTTGTAAAGGGGGTAGTATTATGTTATAATCTCTTAAGCTTTTGATTCTAAAAGAGTAAACAATAGTAAATATGAGGCCCAATCTCAAAAACAAAAACAAAATAAGGGCAGGTGATCCGATTGGTAATGGTGATTCTCTGTAAAAGAATTGGTTAACGCCACAAAAGGTTCGATTCCTTTACTGCTCATATAAAATTTTAAAATGGTAGATGACAAATTGGTCAGTCGCTCCTTTTGGGTAGGAGACATACAGCATGTTCGAATCGTGCCTACCATATTTTATTGTAATAAATTATTAAAATTTATAATAAAATATAAATAAAAATTTAAATAATAAATATTTTGGTGTTATGGCAGAGAGGTTATTGCGGAGTACTGTTAATACTTTATTCATAGGTTCGATTCCTATTAACACCTTTAGATTTTAAATTATTATGTTCATTAGATTATTATGAAATTATTATATAATATAAAAGTATATAAAATATTTAAAGTAAAATATAAAAGAGTAATAAATAAGCGAACATGTTGAAATTGGTAAACAATCTCTTCTTAAGCAGGAGTGGAAGTAATTCCTTAAGAGTTCAAGTCTCTTTGTTCGTATACGTTTTACAATAATAGTGTTCAATATAATTTAATTATATTTAGACAGTTTAGTGTAACGGTTTGCACGCTAATCTCATTAGTTAGTAGAAGGGTTCAATTCCCATTCTGTCTTTGTTAAATTTTTTTAATTTTATCTTTAAAATATAATAAAATTAATCTTAGAAAAATTAAATATTAAATATAATTTCAAAATTTAAAATTTTGCTAATTGATTTAATTGAAATATTATAATTAAATTATAATAAGGTCTTTTAGTATAATGGTCGTACAGCAACCCTTCAAGTTGCTAGTGTCAGTTCGAATCTGGTAAAGGCTATCTTTATATATTTTTTGTTTTTAATTTATTTAATTTAAAATTAAAAAGAATATAATATATAATAATTAAACATATTAAATTTAATACTTTTAGAAATATATTTATTAATAGAAATCATATATTAATTTAAATGATATAAATATATTTATTAATAAAGTATTAAAAATTTAAATAAATAAAACTTTTATAACTTAAATTTATAATTTATTTAAATAAAATATTTAAATAAATATATAGTAATTATTGTTAATCGTTATTAAATTTAAAATAAATTTAGTACTAATTTTAGAAACCAAAAATAAAACACAAAATGTTACATAATTATAATTTAATAATAAATTCTCCTTTAGAACAATTTGAAGTAAGTAGTTTAATAAGTGTTATAGCACCTATATTTGGTTATATAAATATAACTTTAAGTAATTTAGGGTTATATTCTATGTTAATATTATTTATAATATTAAGTTTACATATAATAAGTAATAATGAAAATAAAATATTACCTTCAAAATGAAGTATAGCAATTGAAAGTATATTTACAACAATTAATACAATGGTAAGAGAACAATTAGGTAAAGAAATTTATTTACCATTTATTTATTCATTATTTTTCTTTATATTAATAAGTAATTTAATAGGTAATATACCTTATTCATATACTATAACAACTTCTGTAATAGTAACAATAGGATTATCATTTACAATATTAACAGGTGTAACTATACTTGGATTATATATTCATAGATTACATTTTTTCTCATATTTTGTACCATCTGGTACTCCTTTAGCTTTAGTACCATTATTAGTTTTAATAGAAACTGTATCTTATTTAGCTAGAGCTTTATCATTAGGTATAAGATTATTTGCTAATATGGTTGCTGGTCATTCTTTATTAAAAATATTATCTACTTTCTTATATCAAATGTTTAGTAGTAGTTTTATTATAGCTATATTCACTTTAATCCCATTTGCATTTTTCTTAGCATTATGTGGATTAGAAGTAGCTGTATCTATTATTCAAGCTTATGTTTTTGTATTATTAGTAATATCATATATTAAAGATGCTATCTATTTACATTAATTATTAGTGAATTAATTATAAATTTTTATTATAATTTATAATTGTTTATTAAATTAACAATTCATTAAATTAATTTTACCCCCTTTATTATTAATATAAAATTTATAATTAATCTTTAGAAAATATAACTAAGGAATAGTTTACATTGGAAAGTTAAAACGATTGCTAATTGTTCGGGTTATCCCTTAGGTGTTCGACTCACCTCTATTCCGTAAATTATAAATTTGTTTTTGTTTTTTGAAATTTTTTTGTTTTTGTTTTTTTAAATAAATCAAAAAATAGAGGAGTAAATAAGATAAGTGAGGATTGTTGTATGGATTGACGATTATATTCAACTAATGCTAAAGAAATTGGAACTTTATATATAGTATTTGCAATATTTGCAGGTATGATAGCAACAGGGTTTTCAGTTTTAATTAGATTAGAATTATCTTCACCTGGTGTTCAATTTCTTCAAGGAGATCATCAATTATTTAATGTTATTATAACTGCTCATGGAATATTAATGTTATTTTTTATGGTTATGCCTGCATTTATTGGAGGTTTTGGTAATTATTTTTTACCTATTCATATAGGTGCTCCAGATATGGCTTTTCCAAGATTAAATAACATAAGTTTCTGATTATTACCTCCTTCATTAATTTTATTATTACTTAGTGCATTAGTAGAAAATGGGGCTGGTACTGGATGAACTATATATCCACCATTATCAGGAATTCAATCTCATTCTGGTGGATCTGTTGATTTAGCTATATTTAGTTTACATTTAACAGGGGTATCATCATTATTAGGAGCTATTAATTTTATTACTACAGTATTAAATATGAGAACTAATGGTATGAGTTTACATAAATTACCATTATTTGTTTGAAGTATATTTGTAACTGCTATTTTATTATTATTAGCTTTACCAGTATTAGCTGGTGGGATAACTATGTTATTAACAGATAGAAATTTTAATACTAGTTTCTATGATCCAGCTGGAGGAGGAGATCCAATATTATTCCAACATCTTTTCTGATTCTTTGGACATCCTGAAGTATATATATTAATTATACCTGGATTTGGTGTAATTAGTCAAGTAATATCTACATTCTCAGGTAAACCTATTTTTGGTTATTTAGGAATGGTATATGCTATGTTCTCTATTGGAATATTAGGATTTTTAGTATGATCTCATCATATGTTCAGTGTAGGATTAGATGTAGATACAAGAGCTTATTTCACTGCAGCTACAATGGTAATTGCTGTACCTACAGGTATTAAAATATTCTCTTGAATTGCTACTTTATATGGTGGTAGTTTAAGATTAACAACACCTTTATTATTTACATTAGGATTTTTAGCTTTATTTACAATTGGAGGTGTAACTGGAGTAGTTTTAGCTAATGCTTCATTAGATTTAGCATTACATGATACTTATTATGTAGTAGCTCATTTCCATTATGTATTATCAATGGGAGCAGTATTTGCAATATTTGCAGGATTTTATTATTGAGCACCTAAAATAACAGGAAAATCATATAATGAATTATTAGGAAAAATTCATTTTTGAACATTATTTATAGGAGTAAATACTACTTTCTTTCCTCAACACTTTTTAGGTTTAGCAGGTATGCCTAGAAGAATTCCAGATTATCCAGATGCCTTTAGTGGTTGAAATCAAATTTCAAGTTTTGGATCAATGATTTCAATTATGGCTACTGTATTATTTGGTTATATTATTTATGATATATTTGCTAATGGAAGTCAAGTTAATACTAATCCTTGAAATATGCCTTCTTATTTCACATCTACAGATCAATTTAAAAATGAAACAGATACAGCTACAACTTTAGAATGATCATTAGAAAGCCCTATCCCATTACATGCTTTCAAAATGTTACCTGTTCAATCTTAAATTGAGAAATTATTATAATTTATAATTGTTTATTAAATTAACAATTCATTAAATTAATTTTACCCCCTTTATTATTAATATAAAATTTATATTTAAAAGAATTAATAAAACCAAAAACAAAATACAAAAGACTGTAGCATAATTGGTAATGCAGTTCGCTCATAATGGATATTATAAGGGTTCAATCCCCTTCGGTCTTATTTAAATTTATTAATATTAATAATATAATTATATAGGGTACTTGGTCGAGTCTGGTTTATGGCGCTCGTTTTGAAAACGAGTACTTGAATAAAGTCGTGAGTTCAAATCTCACAGTGTCCGATTGCTAATTAAATAAGATATTATATTATATATTTAATAATTTATATAATAAAATTTACAAATTTAATTAAATTTACTTTATAAATAAAATAACATAGATAATATATATTAAAAGAAGAGGAAAAATTTTATATTCTTGAGATACTTTTTATATATTATTTTTTTGTTTTAATCCCCCTTAAATAATAATTTATTAATTTATAAAATTAAAAAGTCACTAATATTTAAATAAAAATTTTATATTTCTTAATGCTTAGTTTATTATTATTAATACCTATATTAGGTAGTTTATTATTATTAACAATACCAGAAAATTCAATAGAAAATAAAATAAGAATGAAAAGAATAACTTTAATAAGTATGATAATAAATTTTTTAATATCAATATACATTTGATTAGAATTTGATTCAAGTACTAGTCAATATCAATTTGTATATGAATTTATAGATTTAAGTTATTGTCATTTAAATATAGGTATAGATGGAATATCATTATATTTTGTATTATTAACAACATTTATAAGTCCTATAGCTGTATTATCTAATTATAATAATATAAATAATAATTTAAAATATTTTTTAATATCATTTTTATTATTAGAAACATTACAAATAGGAGTATTTGTAGTATTAGATTTAATTTTATTTTATATATTTTTTGAAAGTGTATTACCTATATTATTTTTAGTAATAATTATATATGGTGCAGGTGAAGCTAGAATAAGATCAGCATTATTATTATTTTTATATACTTTAACAGGATCTTTATTTATGTTATTAGCTATACTTCAAATATATAGTTATGTAGGATCAACTGATTTTCAAATAATATCTTTATCAGATATAAATTTAGATAATCAAAAAATCTTATGATTAGGTTTTTTTTTAGCTTTTGCAGTAAAAACTCCATTATGACCTTTAACAGGATGATTATATAGAGCTCATGCAGATAGTCCTTTAGCAGGATCTATTTTATTAGCTGCTACTATATTAAAATTTGCTACTTATGGTTATTTAAGAGTTTTAATTAATTTTTTACCTGATGCTACTAATTATTTTTCACCTTTAGTTCAAACTATTGCAATTATAACTTTAATTTATGCTTCATTAGCTACAATCGTTCAACAAGATACTAAAGCTTTAATTGCTTATTCAAGTATTGCTCATATGAGTGTAGTTATTTTAGGTCTATTTTCTAATACAATTCAAGGTATTGAAGGAGCAATATTATTAGCTTTAGCTCATGGATTTGTTTCTCCTGCTTTATTTATTTGTGTAGGAGGTGTAATTTATGATAGAACAGGTACTAGAATAATTCATTATGTAAGAGGCTTAGTAACTTATATGCCTGTATTTACTATATTATTTTTCATTTTTACATTAAGTAACACTGGTATACCATTAACTTTAAATTTCTTAGGTGAACAATTATCTTTAATTGGTATTTGAGAAAGAAGTCCTATAATAGCAGCTTTAGGTGCTACTGGTATAGTATTATCTGCTATTTATTCTATTTATTTATATAATAGAATTTCTTATGGTATTTATTCTCCTCATTTAAAACCTGTTAAAGATATTTCTAGAAGAGAATTTAATTTATTATTAACTTTATTAATACCTACTGTTTTATTAGGTATATTCCCTAATGTTATCTTAGATGGATTACATTTTTCTATATCTTCTTTACTTTATAATATTTAATTTTAGTTTTATTTATTTTTACTTTAACTTATTTATTACCCCCTTTATTATTAATAATAAAAGAAATATTATAAAGAGCGTAGTATTAACGGTTAGTATGACGATCTTCAAAATCATTGGTAGGTGTTCGAATCACCTCGCTCTTGTTAAATTAAAAAAACAAAAATAAAATATATTATTAATTAATTTTAAGGGATCTTAGCTTAATTGGTAGAGTTTCTAATTGTCATTTAGAAGGGTCCCAGTTCGAATCTGGAAGATCTCGTTTAATATTATCATTTTAAGACTTAATAATTACATAATAATATTTACTTTTGAATTAACAAGAAAGTTATATAATAAATTATTAAACCTATAATTTTATTTTAATTTATATTTAATAATATAAACAAATAAATTTATATATAATTAAATTAAATATAAAATAATTGTCTTCGTTATTAAAATTATTATATTAAAAATAATTTTAGTACTAATTTTAGAAACAAAAAATAAAAATTAAAATAATGAAAACTAATAATATAAGTAAAATATTAATTAACATAAATATAAATAACATTAATATAATATCTTGTTACTTAATATTTTCAATTTATTATAATAATATATTAATATCTTTAATAACTTTATTAATATTAATTTTAATATTAAAATTTAATATTTTTAATAATATATCTTGAATAAAAGTAATAATTATAAGTATAATTATATATTATTATTTTTATATTTATTTAATAAATAATGTTATTTATTTAGATAACACAGAATATTTAATATTATATAATAATATTTACATTAAAGGTTTAAATTCTTTAGTAGAAAATTATGGTGAATTAATAGCTTATGCTGTAGGAGTTAAATTATCTAGTATTTATTTAAAAATTTCACCTATTGAACCTACATTTTTTTTTCACTTTGGTCTAGGAGTAGGACCTACTTTAGATTTAACAGTACATCAAGAATCATATGCTTCACCAACAGATTCTAATTTCAAAAATTATGTTTTATTAACTGTTGAAAAAGCTGAAGATCATATTAATATACTTAAAGATATGGTACCTTTTCATCATAAACATTATAAAACATCTAAAATGACTAATATAGAAAATAATACTACAGTTATTAGTGGAGATGCTCCAACTAATATTAATGTTGTTAATATTCATTGCCCTTTAGAATCTGGAGATTTATATATTAATTTTTTTAATAATTTTGAAAATTTAGTATTTAATATTTCATATATATTTTATACTATTTTTATAAGTATTTATATAATTTTCTTAGTTATTAAGTTTATAAATTATATTAAATTGATTTTTTATATTAAATAAATCTAATTAGAATTTACATTTTTATATTTTATTTAAATATATCAATAATCAATTTATTAATTAACTATAAAATTATTTATAATTCTTTGAAGTAAAATAATTAATTTATTACTCAATGAATAAATGAGAGGAAGTATTAAAATTTCTTTTTAAATTATTATGTTCATTAGATTATAAAATTAAACTGAATGTTCTTTAATTTTATTTACCCCCTATAATATAAATTAAAATATAAAAGAAATAGTCTATTAAAAAAATTAAATATAAACGAGTATAGTTAAGTTGGTATAACCTCTACCTTCCAAGTAGATGTCATCAGTTCGAATCTGATTACTCGTACAAATTATTTTATATATTAAAATAAAATATAAAATTTAATATAATAAAAGTGTATATTATTATAATTATAATATATATTAGACGCTATTAAAAAAATTTGATAAAATAAAATAAAATGTTAGCAGCAGCAAAATACATTGGTGCAGGTTTAGCTTGCTCAGGTTTAATTGGAGCTGGAGCAGGGATTGGTTTAATCTTCTCTTCATTAATCGCTTCAACAGCTAGAAACCCTCAAATAAGAGGTCAATTATTCAGCTTTGCAATCTTAGGATTTGCTTTAGCTGAAGCTACAGGGTTATTCTCTTTAATGATTGCTTTCTTATTATTATATTCTTAATTTTTATATTTTAAGAAATATTTAATAATAATTACAATATTTTAAATATTTAATAATAATTACAATATTATTAAATATTTATACCTTTTAGAATTAATATAAAAATTTATTATATATAGTACTTCAATATTTACTTTAATTTAAAGTAAATATTTAATTTATAACTTACCCCCTTTAAATATAATATATAAATTAAAATATATTAATAAATTTAAATCTTTTAAAATTATTTAATATAAAAATAAATTACATTTAAAAGAAGAGGATAAATATATAATTAGATTATATAAATATATAATTATAAATAATTAATTTATATTATTTATAATTATTCATCAGAATAGATTTATATTTAATAAATTATTACTAAATATAAGTCCCTAAATTAATTTTATTAAATTTAGACTTCGTCACATTAACCTATAATTAAAAAAGAATTTTAAAATGAACAAATTTATACATTCAAATATAAAAATAAATCCTATATACGGTTTATCTTTATTAAGAAAACATATAAATAAAGGAATAACTGATTTATCTATAGAAAATATAACTAATAGATATAAAGAAATAGAATTAGAAAATAAAAAATATGTAAATAGAAAACAAACTAAAAATAATTTACACTCAATAATAAAATTAAGTGATAAAATAATTAATACTAATAAATCTCAATTAAATTTATTAAATAAAAATCAATTTAATTTAAATTTATCTAATATAAATGAAAACACAGATTCTAATGAAAATTTAACCAAACAAAATTTAGATAATTCAAATTTAAATTTTATGAAAGAACAAGAATATATATGATTAATTAGTCCATTTAATTCTAAATTAGCAAGTTTTACTAATCATATTTATACATTTACTAATAAACCATATAAACAAATAAATAAAAATTTATATAATTTATATACAATATGTAAATCAGCCTTTCTTAATATGTCAAGTATAATAAGTAAACCTATAGTATCAATTAATCCTAATTTATTAAAAATTACATTATTTTATTATTGAAAACCATTAAAAAATAAATATTATAATAGTAATTTATATTCTAAATTTTTAATTTTACATTATAATAAATTAGAAAAATTAGTTAATTTATTAAGTAAATTATTTAAAAAATCAGTAGAATTAGAATTAATTAGAATATATTCACCACAAAATGAAAGTAATATATTAGCTAATCTTATTGGTATTTTAAGTAATTTTATTAAATTTAGATATATTCATATGAAATTATTTAAAGTAAGTAATATTAAAAAATTAAAAAAAGGAATTAATAGTAGATTTATTAAAAATAAATTACCTTCTTTTTTATCTGGAATTTATTTAAAATTAGCAGGTAGAGTATTAACACAAAAAATTCAAAGAAGAGTTAAATCTAAAGTAATCCAAAAAGGTAGTTTAGCTAGAACTAAAGCTAGATTAATTAATACTAATAGATTTATTAATAAAAATAAAAGAGGTACATTTAGTATAACTATTAAAACTGGACATATTATTAATGATTAATTAATTTCAATTTATATATTATTAATAATTATAATTTTACAAATTTATTAATAATATTTTAGTATTTTATTAATTATAAAAACAAAAACAAAATTTAAAACACAAATAACAATTTAAGTAACTAATCATATCTAAAATTTTAGATATTAAAAAGTATTAATTTATATTCAACTTAATAAAATTTGAATTAAGTTTAAATTAATAATTACACATTAGTATAAAATTATAAAAAACAAAAAAATATATAAAAAATGAATAAAATAAATAGAAATCAATTTCAATTTTTTCCTTATCATTTAGTAGAACAATCACCCTGACCTATCTTAGTTAGTTTTTCATTATTAAGTTTAACTTTAGGTGCAGTTATGTATATGCAAGGTTTTAATCATGGAGGACAATTATTAAGTTTAGGATTTACTTTAACAGTATTTGGTATGATACTATGATTTAGAGATATTATAACAGAAGGAACTTATTTAGGACATCATACTATACAAGTACAAAAAGGTTTAACTATTGGAGTAGTATTATTTATTATTAGTGAAGTATTTGCTTTTTTAAGTGTATTTTGAGCTTTCTTTCATTCTAGTTTATCTCCAACAATAGAAATAGGAGGAGTATGACCTCCACAAGGTATAACACCATTAGATCCATTTGCAATACCATTATTAAATACTATTTTATTATTATCTTCTGGTGCATTTGTAACTTATGGTCATCATGCTTTAATTCAAGGAGATAGAAAAGGAGCTATCTTAGGTACATTATTAACAATAATTTTTGCTATTATATTTACTGCTTTACAATATTATGAATATTCAGAATCAAGTTTTACAATGAGTGATTCAGTATATGGAACAGTATTTTATGCTTCAACTGGTTTACATGGATTACATGTTATTATTGGTACATTATTTATTTTAGTTGGTTTTATTAGAATAATTAATTATCATTTAACTGATACACATCATCAAGGACATGAAGCTGCAATTTTATATTGACATTTTGTAGATGTAGTTTGATTATTTTTATTTATAGCTGTTTATTACTGAGGAGGTAATTAGTTTATAAATAAAAGAAGATAGATAATTAATTAATTATCTATATTAAAAATTAATTTACCCCCTTAAAAACAAAATTATATTTACTTGAAGTAAAATAATAAATAGCTAAACAAAATTTAAACAATTATTTTGTAATTAGCAAGTAATATATTATATTTATTATAATAAATTATATAAAAATAATAAATATAAGTATTAGACATTTAATACAAGTCCCAAAGGGTTTAGAATACAATAATAATATGAATTTATCATTATTTTTATTTTTAATAGGAATATTAGGTTTTATATTAAATCGAAAAAACATAATATTAATGATAATTGCTATAGAAATAATGTTATTAGCAGTAACTATGTTAATATTATTATCAAGTTTTAGTTTTGATGATGGAATAGGACAAATATTTAGTATATTTATAATTTCATTAGCAGGAGCTGAATCTGTAATAGGTTTAAGTATTATTGTTGCAGTTTATAGAATTAAAGGAAATATTTTAATTAGACAAGAAGTTTAATGTATTTAACAATATTAATTTTACCTTTATTAGGTTCATTTGTATCAGGATTTTTAGGTCGAAAAATAGGAGTAACTGGATCTCATATAATAACTTGTACTTGTTTAATATTATCTAGTATATTAGCAACTATTGCTTTTTATGAAGTAGGATTAAATTCAAGTCCAGTAACAGTTTATTTATTTAATTGAATTGATTCAGAATATATGAGTATATCTTGAGAATTTTTATTTGATCAATTAACAGTATCTATGTTTATTCCTGTATTATATATTTCTTCATTAATTCATATATTTTCAACAGATTATATGGCTGAAGATCCTCATAATCAAAGATTTTTCTCTTATTTATCTTTATTCACTTTTTTTATGTTAATTTTAGTATCTGGTGCTAATTTTTTTGTAATGTTTGTAGGTTGAGAAGGTATTGGTATTGTTTCTTATTTACTAATTAATTTTTGATTTACTAGAATACAAGCTAATAAAGCAGCTATATTAGCTTTAACTATGAATAGAGTAGGAGATATGGGATTAAGTATTGGATATTTTGCATTATTTGCTTTATTTGGATCATTAGATTATGCAACAATATTTAGTATAGTACCATTTATGAATGAAACTGCTATAACTATAATAGGAATATTATTATTAATAGGAGCTATGGCAAAATCAGCTCAAATACCTTTACATTCTTGATTACCTGGAAGTATGGAAGGTCCAACACCTGTATCAGCTTTAATTCATGCAGCTACTCTAGTTACTGCTGGATTATATTTATTATTAAGATCTTCACCTTTATTAGAATATAGTAGTACAGCTTTATTAATTATAACTTTAACTGGAGCTACTACTGCTTTTTTTGCTGCTACTTGTGGTTTAGTTCAAAATGATTTAAAAAGAATAATTGCTTTTTCAACAATAAGTCAATTAGGTTATATGGTAATGGCAGTAGGTTTAAGTCAATATAATGTAGCTTTAATGCATGTTGTTAATCATGCTTTCTTTAAAGCTTTATTATTTTTAGGTGCTGGTGCTGTGATTCATAGTTTTTCAGATCAACAAGATGTAAGAAGATTAGGAGGTTTAATTAAATTTTTACCTTTTACTTATACAGCTATGTTAGTAGGATCATTATCATTATTAGCTACACCATGATTAACAGGATTTTATAGTAAAGATTTAATAATAGAATTAGCTTATGGTCAATATAGTTTTAGTGGTACATATGCTTTCATATTAGGAAGTATAACAGCTGGTTTAACTGCATTTTATTCATTTAGATTAATATGTTTAGTTTTCTTAACTGTACCAAATGGACCAAAACAATCTTATTTAAATGCTCATGAAGCTAATAATAAAGTAATTATTCCTTTATTTTTATTAGCTTTATTTAGTATATTTTTTGGATTTATATTTTCTGATTTATTTGTAGGAATGGCTAGTGATTTCTTCAGTAATGCTTTATTTATAAAACCTAATAATATTTCTTTAATTGAAGCTGAATTTAGTTTACCTTTAATTATAAAATTATTACCTGCTTTACTATCATTATTTGGTGCTAGTTCAGCTATATTTTTATATCATAAAAGTCCAACATTTATTATTGATTTAACTGATAATTTCATTGGAAAAAATTTATATACTTTCTTTAATGGAAAATATTTCTTTGATATAATTTATAATAATTATTTTATAAATAAAGGATTAAATTTAGGTTATAAAATATCTAAAGTATTAGATAGAGGTATAATAGAAATGATAGGACCATATGGTTTATCTCATACTTTAATTAATACAGGAAAAAATATTAGTAAATTAGATACTGGAATTATTACTACATATTCTATCTATATTACTTTATCTTTACTTTCTTTAATTTTCTTAATTTTTGCTCCTATATTAATAGATACTTCTTTATTAAATGAAATAAGATTATTTATATTATATATAGCTGCTTTAATTATAATTTTATCTCCTTCTAATATTAAATCATAATTAATTATGTTTTATAATTAATATTTACTTTATTTACCCCTTTTCTAATTTATTAAATTTTAATTAATTATTAACATGAACATAATTTATTAATATAAATTAAATCATTGTCTCATTTAATTGCTTAAATGCAGAGACAGTTCTCTAAAATAATAAACAAAAAATATTTTGTTTAATATGAGATCTTTGTAAATTTTATTTATTTAAATGCCTCAATTAATACCATTTTACTTTGTTAACCAATTTTCATTCTCATTTTTAACTTTACTTACTTTAATTTATGTATTTTCTAAATATATATTACCATTATTTACTTTCCAACAAGTAATAAGAATGTATATTACTAAATTAAGTCATAAAATTTAATTAAAATTCAATTTATGAATTAAAATATTTGAGATAAGTAATATAAATAGTCAAGAAATTCTTATTTATAATATAATTGAAGAAGAATTAAAAGAAATAATTAAATCATTTTTAGATGTTTATTTTATTATAAATGATATTAATGATTTAATCCTTACTATTATAACTTATTATCATATGTAGAAAAAAAAATAAATTTACTTTCTAATTTATTAAATTCTTATTTGAATGTATTTTCAGCTAATGCTTTACCCCCTTTCGAATATAATAAGTATTATTTATATAAGTATAAATATTATAATAATATAATATATTTTATCAAATAATATAATTAAGATTTTAATATTTAAATAAAAATATAATTTAAATTATTTAAATATATGAAATAATTGAATAAGGCGAATCTTAGAATACTTTAATTATTTTATATTATATTTCTATTTAATTATAAATATAATAAAATAATTTATAAAGTATTATTACTAATAAGTTATATATTAAAAATTTAATATTATATAATTAATAAAGTAGATTAGTATTAAACTAAGAGAGACTAAAAATTAAAAAATTAAAATTAAAAAAAAATGTTTAAAACACTATCATTATTTAATACTATATACAACGATGCTCCTCAACCATGACAAATAGGATTTCAAGACAGTGCTGCACCAGGGTTTACTGGAATAGTAGAACTACATAATACTATTTTTTTCTATTTAATAGTAATTTGTGTGGGAGTATTTTGAGTTTTAGGTTCATCAATATATTATTTTAATATAAAAAATTCACCTATTATTCATAAATATTTAAACCATGGAACATTAATTGAATTAATATGAACAATAACACCAGCTTTAATATTAATAGCTATAGCTTTTCCAAGTTTTAGATTATTATATTTATTAGATGAAGTAATTTCACCAACAATAACAATTAAAGTAGTAGGTCATCAATGATATTGAAGTTATGAATATTCAGATTATGTAACTGAAAGTGGAGAATCTATTGAATTTGATTCTTATATGATCCCTGATTCTGATTTAGAATTAGGTCAATTTAGATTATTAGATGTTGATAATAAAGTAATTATACCTGTAGATTGTCATATTAGATTAATTGTAACTGGAGCTGATGTAATACATTCTTTCGCAGTACCATCTTTAGGACTTAAAGTTGATGCTGTACCAGGAAGATTAAATCAATCTTCTATAATAGCTGAAAGAACTGGTACTTTCTATGGTCAATGTAGTGAAATTTGTGGAGTATGACATGGATTCATGCCAATTGTTGTAGAAGCTGTTTCTGTTCAAGATTATTTAGCTTGAGTTGATCAAGCTAATAGTTAATCTATATTTTTATTATTTATATTAATTTATTTTAATATAAATCTTTAAATATCTCAAAAGATTAATTAATTTTTAATAATTTACCCCCTTTTTAAATAAAAGTATATATATTAAATCTTATTTATAATTTATAAATTTAATGATTTTAGCTTTATTTAGTTTTGATATAATAAATAATTTAATTAAAAATTAAATATCAATTGAAAGCCCATAATTTAATGGTTAAAATGGTTTCTTGATGAGAAATTTATAGAAGTTCAAATCTTCTTGGGCTTATTAGAATTATATATTATTAATATAATTATAAAATCTAATTACATTTGTCAGAATATTTAAACAATTATTTTATATAAATATTTTTATTTATTTATATAAAATAATATTACAATTTATAATTACATCAGTAATTATAAGTTATAACTTTTTTTTTTTTCTTTTTTTTTTTTCTTAATTTATAAATTTAATAACGAATTAAGAGCATTCTTTAAACTATTTATTAAAATAGGGTATATAATACCGTGATTAATACTTTCTAATATAAAAATTATAAACATAAACACAAAACAAACACAAAACAAAAACAAAATACAAAATATATTTTAGTATAAATTTTGAAATAATTAATAAAGACTATTAATTAAAACATAAAAATTTTAATAACAAATGAGATTATTAAAAACTAACGTTTTATTAAGATTATTAAATTCTTATATTGTAGATTCTCCTCAACCAGCTAATATTTCTTATTTATGAAATTTTGGTTCATTATTAGGAACTTGTTTAATAATACAAATTTTAACTGGAGTATTTTTAGCAATGCATTATCAACCTCATGTAGATTTTGCTTTTAATAGTGTAGAACATATTATGAGAGATGTAAATGCTGGTTGAATATTAAGATATACACATGCTAATGTAGCTTCATTTTTCTTTATATTTGTATATGCTCATATAGCTAGAGGATTATATTATAGTTCTTATAAATCACCAAGAACATTAGTATGAAGTATAGGAGTAATAATTTTAATATTAATGATGGCTATAGCCTTTTTAGGATATGTTTTACCTTATGGTCAAATGAGTTTATGAGGTTTTCTTAACAAGCCTCAAATGTATTATTTATATTTATTAAATTTTATGATAATTGTAATCTTTATTATTAATAACTCTTATTTATTTTAATAATCAATCTAAATTAAGTCAACTAATATATAAAATAGAACAACATAATAAAGATGTAATTTCAATTATATTTGGATTTCTACTTGGAGATAGTTAAGGAGGAAAAGATTAATATTTAATTTATATATGAAAAGAATTTAAGACAAATCTTACAAATATAGTATCTCCAAATATAATATTTGAAATGAAATATCAATTAATTTAATATAGTAATATATAGTTATAATGTATATATATGAAGCAATTTTTACTAAAAATTTATATCAACAAACAGTATAGCCACACCGTTGAAAACGAGTCAAAATTGTTTGTTTAACTTTAAGACCGTCGGTAGAGTAAAATATCGCTACAGACTGGTACTCCGGTGGGTGTCTGAAATGATGCTTAATGTACAGTCGAAATCTTTCTTCAATATAAATTTTTATGAAGCATAAGGCGTTATATATATAAATACTTTTTTTTTTATTAATTTTAAAGGGTCATTAAAAAATATATTATAATATACTATAATATACTATAATATTAAATAAAAGTCCTATTTATTAAATAGACTTAATTATCCCCCTGTTATATTAATTAAAATAAAAATTAAATACTAAAATATTTATAAATTTGTATTTATGTTGTTTTGAAATTTTGTTTTGTTATTTTAAAAATTGTTAATCAAAAAAACCAAAAAATAAATAAATAATGATTAATTTATTAAATTACAATTTGTTAATTTATGTTATTTTAACATGTACTGCATTTTTGTTAAGTTATTTTATATATAATTTAATTAAAAATAAATCTTTTTCTAATAATAAAGGTTTAATTGGTAGAAATATTGCAAAATTATCTTTTATACCTTCATCACAATCAAATGGAACTGTTTCAACATATACAATTCATGAATTAAAATATCAAGAAATAGTTACTAATTATCCTCGAGAACTTACTGAATTTAGAGTAACTAATGCAGAAGTATGAGATACAATTAGTTCATTTTCAGCTAATGCTTTACAAGCAAATGATATTAATCATATAATCCTTACTATTTTAAGTTATATTCATCCATAGTATATAATGAGATTAGTTTCATTATTTCATTAAAATTATTATTATATATATAATTAATATTATATAAATAAATCTCACTAAAATTTTACCCCCTTTTTTTAATAAATTGATTAATAATTTAAAGAGGGTAGAAAAACGAATGAACTTAAATAGCTTTTTCTAAGGTATTTTCTAATTTTATTTAACATAAAATTTTTATTATTAACTAAATTATTAGCCCCTTTTTTTATCTTAAAACTTTAAGTAAAAGAGTAAACAAGGCAATAAAATGTCTAAGTTTTATTTATTTTAGTTTTTGTTTTGTTTACATAGACCCTTTAAAATTATAAATTAATAATTTAAATAAATTAATTATAATGTACAAGATTTACTTGTTTAAACATATAAAGCTTAAGCTAGAATAAGTAAAATTAAAGATTTGGCAACAGTAATTACTAATTTATTATCAGCTGTACCTTTTTTTGGACAAGATTTAGTAGAATTAATATGAGGAGGTTTTAGTGTAAGCAATGCTACATTAAATAGATTTTTCTCTCTTCATTTTTTACTACCATTTTTATTAGCTGCTTTAGTAGTTGCTCATTTAATGGCTCTACATACACATGGGTCAAATAATCCTAATGGAATATCTTCTAATGGAGATAGAATAGCAATGCATCCTTATTTTACATTTAAAGATTTAGTAACTATTTTTGCATTTTTATTAGCTTTATCTATTATAGTTTTCTTCTATCCTAATTTATTAGGACATAGTGATAATTATATTCCAGCTAATCCTATGAGTACACCTCCTTCTATAGTTCCAGAATGATATTTATTACCATTTTATGCTATATTAAGATCTATACCTAATAAATTATTAGGTGTTATAGCTATGTTTGGTTCATTATTAATTTTATTAATATTACCTTTAACTGATTTATCTAGAATAAGAGGTAGTCAATTTAGACCAGCTATGAAATTAGCTCTATGATTCTTTATTGTAAATTTTGTAATATTAATGTGAATTGGTTCTCAACATCCTGAAAGCCCTTTTGTAGAAGTAGGACAAATTGCTACTACATTTTATTTTGCTTGATTCTTAATTATTGTTCCTATTATTGGTATAGCAGAAAATACTTTAATGGATTTAGCTACAGATAATAATTAAATATTATTATTTTTATTTCTTACGTATAAATTATTTAATTTAACTTTCATAAATAAGTTATATTTATAAAAATTGTTTATTAAATAATTATTATACCATTATTTATTTAGAATTACCCCCTTTAAATTATATTATTTAATTATAAGTTTTACATTATAAAATTTATAATATTTTTATTTAAAATTTTTTGTATTATTATTAAATTTAATAAAATTAATAATAATACATTTGTAATATTATTTTAACAATAAAAATAAATATAATTAATTGATTAATTAAATATTATATATGTTGAAAATAAACAAATTTTATAAATAAGGTAGAATTAGTTTAATTGGCAAAATAACGTTTTGTGGCGACGCTGTTCAGAGTTCAAATCTCTGATTTTACCCTTAATTAATAATTTTAATTTTTATTTAATAAATTTAAATTTAAATATATTATAATTTTAAATTATTTAATGAGTTAAGATATCTAAACCTGTAAAAATTTAATATAAATTTTATATTAAGTTTTTAAGTTAAGGTTCTAGGTCATTATATAAACTTTAATTTTATAAAGTATTATATAACAAATCTAACTGTATATTAATAAAATAGAACAATCTATGGATAAATAAATAGAAAAATATTCATTTAAATTAATAAATATGATTATATTAAACACTTTAGTAAATTTAAATTATTAAAATTTATTATAATTAATAATTAAATTTGTTTTATATTTTATTATTTTAAATGAGCTATCTTTAATTCCTATACTTAGACTTATTAATATTTAGAATATACCAGCAGTATTTGTTAAATATAATAATTTTTAATAATTAAATTATTCAATTATATATTAACAAATAATATAACTTAATTAGTTTTATAGATATATTTTCTTCTAACTCATTTAATTAATTAAAATAATAATTAAATTCTATTAATTAAGCTGGAATAGTTTAAATGGTTAAAACTTACCATTCATGACGGTAAAACAAAGGTTCAATTCCTTTTTTCAGCTAAATTTTTATATATTAAAATTTTATGATAAATAAAAAGTTTAAATATTATAATATTTTATTTAATTAATTTATAAGTAAATATTATAATATATTAGAGAAATTTTAAAATAGATAGTTTTAAAATAAATATACAAATTAAAAGTATAGATGACAATTTAGTACAAACATCAAAGTATTTTAAAGGAATTATTAAGGATAACTAGCAAATTTATTAAAAAGGAGGTACAAACCAAAAGCCACAAACTAATTAATAGTAAGCAAATTGTGGCGATCCTAAGGGAAACCTTAAATATTAATACTTCCTGAAGCAAAACATTGTATTAAGGAAAGGAAAGGAAATCAACCGAGACTCCGAAAGTAATGGTGAGTGAAA
>Ga0307477_10000528_pt1 | contig 41423 bp, 43 predicted proteins | sample atmos_gasesECM2C_FD_203316 | JGI IMG/M metagenome (GOLD analysis project Ga0307477, IMG submission 203316) | Hardwood forest soil microbial communities from Morgan-Monroe State Forest, Indiana, United States - atmos_gasesECM2C_515 | ecosystem: Environmental > Terrestrial > Soil > Temperate... | reverse complement strand
CGTGCCGACCGAACAGGTCCTCGAGCAGCTGCCGCTCGCGCAGTCCGGCGATCATCTGGTTGACGCCCGACTCGAGGCTCCCGAGCTCCCCCGTGTCGGCCACGGGCACCTCGGCCGAGAGGTCGCCCCGGCGGACCGAGTCCAGCGCCGCGCGCACCGATTCGAGCGGGCCGCTCACCGACGATGCGGTCGTCCCGGTCACGAGCAGCCCGATGGCCAGTCCCACCGCCGCGAGGAAGACGACCGGCACCGTCAGGTCGACCCGCTGGGCGCTCGAGCGGGCGAACGGGGTGAGCGCGATCGCCAAGAGCGGCACGGCCGAGCCCAAGAGCCACCCCCGCAACAGCCGCGACCTGATCCCCGCCGTCCGGCGCACGGCCTCGGGCTCGCCCGCCAGGACGATCGCCGCCACGGGGCGCAGCTCCCGCACGGCGATGAGATGCGACACCGACGAGGTGACGACGCCGGCCAGCATCGTGCCCACGACGACCCGGACGACGCCCACGGCGGGGTTGCCGAACCCCGCGTTGAGGGCGCCGAAGAGCACCGCGCCGCCGGCCCAGCCCGTCACGGTGAAGACGACGATCATGCGCGGCAGCCCGAGGGTGTAGTTGCGCTCGTCGGGGGACGGGTCCCGGCCCTCGGTGTACCAGGGCCCCTGGGCGATGCGGGGCCGCAGGACGCGGACGCTGAGCGCGATCGCGCTCGGCACGTACACGAGGAACGCGACGAGCGAGACGATGCCGTTGCGGAGCCCGGCGGACGGGGTGAACGCGCCCGGGGCGAGGAACTGCAGGTACACGTAGACGATGAGGCCACCCACGACGTTGGCCGCCGCCAGTCCCCGCACCAGCCGCCGGGTCACCCGCGCCACCACCTCGGGCACCGTCTCGGACCCCGGCGCACCCGGGGGCGGGGGTGGTGGTGGCGGGGCGGGCGGTTCGGACGTCACTACCCCGTTCCGCCCCCGCCCCCCGTCTGGACCGCTTCGGGCGGGGGCGGCCCTCCGCCGAATTGCGCCCGCAGCTCGGTTTTGAGCACCTTGCCGCTCGCGTTGACGGGCAGGGCGTCGACCACCTCGACGTAGCGCGGCACCTTGTAATTGGCGAGCTGGTCACGGGCCCACGCCACGAGCTCGTCGGGCAGGGCTCTTGCGTCGACGTCCGGACGCGGCACCACGAAGGCGCACGCCACCTCGCCCATGCGGTCGTCGGGAACGCCCACCACGGCGACCTGGGCCACCGCGCCGTGCCGGAGCAGCGCCGCCTCGATCTCGGCCGGGTAGGCGTTGAAGCCGCCCGAGATGAACATGTCCTTCTTGCGGTCGGTGATCCGCACATTGCCCGCCTCGTCCATGACGCCGACGTCTCCGGTGTGGAGGAAGCCCTGCGCGTCGATCGCCTCGGCGGTGGCGTCGGGGTCCTCGAAGTACCCCGGTGTCACGGTGTAGCCGCGCACCACGATCTCGCCGGCGTCGCCCGGGGGGACCTGGCGGCCGCGGTCGTCGACCACGCGCACCTCCAGGCCCGGGATGGCGCGCCCCGACGTCCACGCGATCGTCTCGGGGTCGTCGCCCCGGCGGCACATGGTGACCACCCCGGTCGACTCCGTCAGGCCGTAGGCGGTGAGGACGGTGGTGAACGCGAGCTCCGATCCCATGCGCCGCACGAGCTCGACCGGGACCACGGCGGCGCCGGTCACCGCCAGGCGCAACGACGACAGGTCGTGGTCGGTACGGCGGGGGTGGTCGAGGATCGACTGGTACAGCGTGGGCGGCCCGGGCAGCACCGTGACGCGTTCCGCCGCGATGGTGGCGAGCACCTGGTCCACGTCGAACACGGGCACCGGCACGATCACAGCACCCTGCATGAGACACGCCAGGATGCCGGCCTTGTACCCGAAGGTGTGGAAGAACGGGTTCACGACGAGGTAGCGGTCACCCTTCTCCAGGCCCACGATGTGCGACCACGTACCGAAGGTCCGAAGCGTCTGGGCGTGCGTGGTCGTCGCCCCCTTCGGTTTCCCCGTCGTGCCCGACGTGAACACGATGTCGGACAGGTCGGCTCCCTGGACGGCGCGCCACCGGGCGCGCGCCTCGTGGTCGCCCACGACCGCGCCCACCACGGCGTCCTCCGACTCCACCACGCCTTCGGCGCCTTCGAGGAATTCGTGCCAGCCGAAGATGGGGACCTCGTCGGATTTGGTCGGCTCGCTGAGGGTGCCCACGTCGTCGCGCAGCAGCACGATGCGCTCCAGGTCGGGGAGGTCCTCGCCCTCGAGCAAGGCCGGGTAGTCGAGGCCGAGGAAGCCGCGCACGGTGAGCAAGGCGCGTGCCCTCGACGTGCGCAACACGTACGCGGCCTCGGGTCCCTTGAACCGCGTGTTGAGGGGAACGAGGACCACGCCCGCGCCCACCAGTCCGAGCGCGGCCACCACCCACTCGGCCGTGTTCGGCGCCCAGATGGCCACGCGGTCGCCGGCGTGGATGCCCGCCGCGATCACGGCGCGGGTCACGTCCAGCGCGGCGCGCTCGAGCTGCGCGAACGACAGGCGCACCTTCGCCGTGACGTCGACCACCGCCTCGGCGGGCCCGAAGCGCTCGGCCGCGTCGGACACGAGCCCGGGGATGGACCCCCACCGCAGGTCCCCGCGGGGGTCCTCCCCCGACTCGATGCCGCCCGCCGGCTCGGGTTCGTCCCCCTGCTCGGGTTCGCCCGCCTGATCGGTCACAGTGTCGCGCTCACGGTCACAGTGCTGCGCTCACGGGTGCTGGGAGGACACCGAGACCACTTCGCCGCTCATGTACGACGAGTAGTCGCTCGCCAGGAAGACCATGACGTTGGCGACCTCCCACGTCTCGGCCGACCGGCCGAACAGCTCGGCCCGGCGGAAGTTGTCGAGCTCGTCGTCGGGGAACACCCGGTTGAGGAACGGGTGCAGCGCCAGGCTCGGCGCCACCGCGTTGACGCGGATGCCGTAGGGGGCGGCCTCGACCGCCGCGCAGCGCGTGAGCGCCATGACGCCCGCCTTGGCCGCGGCGTAGTGGGCCTGGTTCTCCTGGGCCCGCCAGCCCAGCACCGACGAGTTGTTGACGATGACGCCGTGGCCCTGGATCATCATGCGCCGCAGCGCAGCGCGCATGCACCGGAACGTCCCCGTCAGCGTGACGTCCAGCACCGTCGACCACTGCTCGTCGGTCATTTCTGTGATGGGGGCGTTGCCGCCCAACCCGGCGTTGTTGACGGCGACGTCGATCCGGCCGTGTTCCTCGACCGCCGCGTGGTACAGGTGGGCCACGTCGTCCTCGACGGTGACGTTGCACGGCACCGCCAAGGGCTTGGTGCCCGTGATCTCGGCCAACCGGTCCGCCGCCTCGCCCAGACGACGCTCGTGCATGTCGGAGATCACGACCGCCGCGCCCTCCTCGGCGCAGCGCGTCGCCGCCGCGAACCCGATGCCCGTGCCCGCTGCCGCGGTGACCACCACGACCTTGCCGTCCAGGAGTGCGTGCGCACCCGGCGGCGACGGTGGTGCCGGGGGCGGGGCCGTGGGTTCGTCGTTTGTCACATTGCCACCGGGGTCACATTGCCACCGGGGTCATGTCGTCACCTGCGCCGGCTCGCGCACCTTGGGCTCGGGTGGAAGGCCGAGCACGCGCTCGCCGATCACGTTGCGCTGGATCTCGTTGGACCCGCCGTAGATGGTGTCGGCCCGGCTAAACAGGAAGATGCGCTCCAACTCGCTCAGCTCATAGGGGGACGCTTCCGCCACGGTGGCCTCGGCGCCGAGGACATCCATGGCGAGCTCGCCGAGGTCGCGGTGCCAGCTGGCCCAGTACAGCTTGGCGATCGACGCCTCGGGCGGCGCGGTCGGGCCGTCGACGCCCGTGAGCGAGCGCAGGATGTTGAGCCGGAGGATCTGGAGGCGGACCCACGCGTCTGCCAACCGTTGGCGCACGACCGGGTCCGAGCTGCGCCCGTTCTTGTGGGCCAGGTGCAGCACGTCGTCGAGCTCCCGGGCGAACCCGACGACGTCGCCGAGGAGGCCCACGCCGCGCTCGAAGGCGAGCGTGGCGAGCGCCACCCGCCATCCGTCGTTGACCTCACCCACCACGAGGTTCGCGCTCGTCCGTGCCCCGTCGAAGAAGACCTCGTTGAACTCCGAGGTCCCCGTGATCTGGCGGATGGGGCGGACCTCCACGCCGGCCTGGTCCATCGGGACGACAAGGTAGGACAACCCCTTGTGCCGCGGCGCCTCCGGGTCGGTGCGGCACACCACGAAGCACCACTGCGCCCACTGGGCGTAACTGGTCCACACCTTCTGGCCCGTGATCACCCACTCGTCTCCGTCGAGGACGGCCTTCGTCTGCACGTTGGCGAGGTCCGATCCGGCGTCGGGCTCGGAGTAGCCCTGGCACCACAGCTCGGTTCCCGCGCAGATGGGAGGGAGGAAGCGGCGCTTCTGATCCTCGGTGCCGTAGGCGATCAGCGTCGGCCCGAAAAGGCCCTCCCCCATGACGTTGATGCGGGCGGGTGCGTCGGCCCGCACGTACTCCTCGCTCCAGATGACCTGCTGGGAAACGGGCGCCCCCCGGCCGCCCCACTCGACCGGCCAGCCGAGGCACGTCCAGTTGCCTGATCCCAGCCGTCGCTCCCACGCCAGGCGAAGGTCGCGCCCTTCGTGCTGCAACCCGGCCCGACCCAGTCCCCGGGCGGCCGCGAACTCACCCGTCAGGTTCTCCTCGAGCCAAGACCGCGCCTCGGTCCGGAAGGCGGCGTCCTCGGGGCTGTCGTGCAGGTCCATGCGGGTCCGGGCGGCGCATCCTTCCTGGATGGAAGGGGTTTCTGACGCGACGTTAGCAAAGGGCGTCCCGTCGGCCCCCGGGGTCCGGTTGGCCTCCGGCCCGCTCTCCTCCGGCCGGCGCGAATCTCCCCTGTCGCCGGAACAGCCCCGGTCTCCTCGGCGTTACCTGGGCATGGGACTACTTCAGAAGGTCTTTTCCAGATCAGTCCGCCCCCAGAAGGAGAGTTTTGTGAGCCCTGAAATCACGAAGTCCGAGGAGCAGTGGAAGCTCGAGCTTCCTCCGGACCGTTACCACGTCCTGCGCGAGAAGGGCACCGAGCCGGCCTGGACCGGCACCCTGCTGGACGTCCACGACCCCGGCTTGTTCCGGTGCGCGGCGTGTGGCGCCGAGCTGTTCCGATCCGACGACAAGTTCGACTCCGGGTCGGGGTGGCCGAGCTTCACTCAGGCTGTCGACGACGGCGCCATCGTGGAGCACGAGGACGGCACGTTCGGCATGCGACGAACCGAGATCACCTGCGCCCGGTGCGGCGGCCACCTGGGCCACGTGTTTCCCGACGGCCCCCGGCCGACCGGGATGCGCTACTGCGTGAACTCCCTGTCGCTGGAGTTCGACCCCAAGACCGAGGACAAGACCGAAGCGTGATCTGACCGACCCGCCGGCGAATCCTGGATCGACAGTCGGACAATTTCCGAATTGTCGAAGCGGTGACGCCGGCTGGTTGGCCGTCTCAAGCACAGGAGGGCACCGTCGATAACTAGGCGGTGAGACACTTCCCCGCCTTCAATGTCGGACTCCTCGCGGTGGCAGCCTTGATCGGCTTCCTCGCTTATCGGGAGTCCGAACGGTTCAAGAAGAAGAACGGCGTAGCCCCATGGCACTGGCCCTCGTGGGTGTGGGCGGTGGTCGGGTTCATGCTCGGGCTGATCGGCGCGCTGGTGTTGTTCGTCTCGACCAGGACGACCAAACCCGTGTCAGGCGCGCAACCGGGTGCGACGCCCTTCCAGCGCGACGCGATGGGGGGCGGGACCGCAGCGCCTGCGCCTGATCGGATCCCGGCCTATGTCGGCGCGGTCGACATGTCGAGCGAAGAGAGCGGTGCTGAAACGGCCATCGGATCCTCACACGCAGCTCCTGTTGCCCACACAACCCACCCACCGGCGTGGCTCAATGACCCGAGGGGACGATTTGCCTCGAGGTATTGGGACGGGACCCGGTGGACGGAGCACGTGAGCGACGGCAGTTCCACGACGACCGATCCGCTGTAGTCCGACACCTTGCGTCCCTCGACGCCCGCGACATGACGACAGAGATTGTCGACAAGGTCGGGCCACCCGCCTTCGTCCCGGTCGCGGACTCGAGCTTCGACTCGGCTAAAGCTCGCATGACGCGGCGCGGCATCCGCGCCCGACCCATCGTGGACCCCGTGCTCCGTTCGCTGCTCGGCTGGGAGACGCTCCTCGTACTTGCGATCTTCCCGCTTCCCGCCACGGTGGCCGCGCTCGCCGACCTGGCGTCGCACTGGTGGCCCGAGGCCCTCTTGTCGCGGGGAGGCGACCTCCTCCCGAACCAACCGTTCTTGTCAGTGGTGTTCGAGCTCGGGTTTCAGGCCATCGCCCTGGCGGGCGCGGGCATCGTGCTCTATCTCCTCGTTCGCACGGGCGAAGGGATCGGAGCCATCGGCCTCGGAGGGCACCGCCTTCGCATGGACCTCGCCCTCGTGATGCCGGTGTGGGTCTTCGCCCAGTGGATTCCCCAGGCCGTGGGGAAGGGCCTGGTTGTGGCGTGGCACCTGACGACCTTCTATCCAACCTCGTCCGGGGTCACATCCGACTACCTCGCGCTCGGCCTCGCCGCCAGTCTCTTCGCCGGAGTGCTCGAGGAGATCGTCGTCCTCGGCTACCTCGTTCGGCGTCTGGAGCAGCGGGGCTGGTCTGTGCCGTGGGTCGCCGCCATTGCCATCGCCGTGCGCGTGTCGTACCACCTGTACTACGGCCCGGGCGTCGTTCCCATCGTCCTCTGGGCGACCGCGTCAGTGCTGCTGTACTTGAAGATCCGACGCCTGCTCCCGTTCATCCTGTGCCACGTGGCGTGGGACGCCCAGGTCACGATCGGCGTCCACAACCACTCCTCGGCTCTCGCGTTCTCCGGGCTCTTCTTCCTCCTGTCGATCGTGATGGCCGTCGCATGGCGGAAGTGGCATCCCGCTCCAGCTGTGCCCTGAGCCCCGGCGGCCGCGCCAGGATCGGTTGATTGGGGTCTGTCGTCCCCTGCACAGCTCATCGTGTGTCAGCCGCCTGCAAGCCGACCCTCGATGAGCTCGAAGAGCAAGGCGAGGCGTGCCGCGTCAACCGCCAGGCCCTCGGACCGCAAGCGGCGCTCCGCCTGAGCGCATATCTCGCACGCCTCGAACGCCTCGTCTTTCGTCAGGACCACCGAGTCCGTGAACTTGACGTTGTCGCGGCCACACGCCCGATCGATGCTCTCGCTCCATTGCATCGCTTCGCACGTCATCGGAGTCGACGCCACACCGGTGAGCTGGCCTTGCGGCGCATCGCCAGAGCACCGATGCCCAGCACGACAAGGATGACAACGCTTACCAACAGCCAGCCGAGGCGGTGAACGGCGCGCCAGACGAGGATCCACATCAGAATCCAGATCAGGTGATGCCCGACCATCCGTTCGAGGGAGCCATGGGCAAGGACCGGCACAAGCACCAGTGGCCAGGATGAGAAGAAGATCTCCACAGCACTCCTTGGTCGACGAACTCCGGCGAGGTCGTTGTCGGAAACCAGAGGGCGTGTCCGTCTTTGACAGAGGCTCCTCTCAGACTTCTGCGTCGACCGCGTCGGTCTTGTCCGAGCGGCGACCGTCTTCGATCTGGTCGGGAGATCTCCGCTCCACTCGGGTAATCTCGGCGGTAGCGAAGCGGAGAGAGGCCCCAACATCCTCGGCGGTCACCTCCACGCGACTGCGCCGCTCGCCGTTTTCCGTTTCCCACGTGTGCTGTTCCAAGCGTCCCGTCACGACCACGCGACTCCCCTTCACCAGGCTTAGCGCCACGTTCTCGGCGAGCTCGCGCCAACAGACGACGTCGAAGAACGAAGTGGCCTCCTCCCATTCCTGGCTTCCGCGCGGTTGCCAGCGACGGTTGACGGCAAGGCCGAACGTGGCGTTCGCCTGCCCCTCACGCGTGTAACGGATCTCAGGATCGCGGGTCAGGTTCCCGGAAAGGGTTGTCGTGTTGCTCATCGGTCCCAGGTCTCCCTCGTTCGTTGCCCCTCTCGGAGCGAACGGGTGGATCCTCTGGTCCGGACCTTGCAGCAGGTCGATCCCGCGACCTCGCCGGGAACCTTGCAAACCGATCAGGCCCCTGCCGACAATGAAGAAGCGCCGCTTGCTCAGCGCCCCCACGGGCCGGGCGATCGCCTGGAAAGCTCTCGGTACAACGAGAGCGTCTCGGGATGGACCGCATCGAACGGCTCGACGTCGTCGGCGACAAGGTGCACCAGTTCGGCCATCACCGACTCAACCCCTGCGGGGTTGCCGGCGGCATCAGCAGCCCTCAACAACACGCGATAGAGACGCTCGTCGTATGCGCTCACCTTGAGGCCCTGTCGCGCTGCCCATTCGGCTCCGTTGGGATCGGCCACAGAGAGGCAGTGATCCGCATAGCGCGACGCCACATCCACGCACACCGCTTCGATGGTCGCCTGGATGCCTTCGAGCACGACCCAGTCGGCCGACCGCAGCTCTTCGAAAGGGCGGCCTCGGATCAACTCGAGCGCGCTGCGCCAGTCATCGGGCCGCGAGCGACCCGACAGATCGACGAACCGGTCCCAATCGCTGCGGACTCCCGGACCCAGCCTGAGTCGACCGTGGGCACGCGGGAGATGGTCCTCGCCCGAAACCGAGGTCCCGAGCGACCGGCGCGCCGCCGACGCCGTCGAGTGGAGCGTCGTAGGTGCCATGGCCCGCTCCGGCCAAAGTGCTGTGGCCCACTGCTCATTCCTGACGCCGAGGGGGTGCATCGCGAGATACACCACAAGTTCCAACGCCCATGCACGCGTGAACGGCCGAGCGGAGCCCACCACCTGGATCGGACCCAAGACCCTGACTACGACCTCCGGGACGCCCCGATCGGAAGCAGGATCGACTTCGTCCGACCGAGGATCGGGTTTGTCCCGTGAGCCTTTGGGTTCGGCCATGTCGAACGGCTTGCTCGGGTCGGAATGCTGAATGGCCAACGCGTCGTACGGCGGGGCAGTTGGAGCGATTCCCGCGGTGTTCGCTGCCGCGGAGACCAGGGAGTCGACGGAGTGCACAAAGTCGTCGGGGACCGGTTGGCTCGCCACAGAGGAACCACCAAGCCCGGCGCCCTCCAACACGACCCGACCTCGATCAGCTCGAGCACGCCACCGCGTGCCTGCACCTTCTGTCATGCAGACCACTCCGACGCCCAACGATCCGTCACCCGCGAGATGGATGAGTTCCCGAAGACTGTTGGGGTCCTCGTTCACGGCTCCGTCCGAACAGAGGGCCAGACACAGATCCCACGCGTCTCCTCCATCAAGCCATCGGGTCTCGACGTTTGTTGCGCTGTGCGCCAAGGCGAGCAGAGTCCTGCGCTCCCGTACCCTGCGCTCCAATCTCGTTCGTACCGCTGACAGCGAACGGGCGTGACTGAGACGCTCGAGACCTTTGATGCCGGGTTCGAATCCCACGAGAAGCACCTCGATCTGTTCCGCCCAACTGGTCGTCGCCAATTCCACCGCGATGCTCTGCAGCACTGTTCCCGAATCGGGTCCCGAGATCTCGAGCGACCCGGCGCGCTCGAGATCGAACAGAAGGAGGCCGTGTTCATCCCGCCCGAGCGTCACGAGGCCCGGCATCGGAGCATCCGCCCCGGCGATCCCAGCATCATTTCGGATGGCATCGATCAGCGGCCGGCTTCTGGAAAGAAGCCAGCTATGGCCCCGATCGGACCGCTCGAACGGCGGCGGAGGTGCCGAAAACTCTCGGTCCTTCTCGAAGATGAATTCGATCGCATCGGGTCGAACCCGCACGAGCGTGATACGAGGTGGGGCGATGCCCTCGCGTCGGACCACGGCGGAGAGCAGACGAAGACTGAGATCGACCCAGTCCGCCGATCCCGCGTCCGCCGCAAGGCGCAAGCCACGCTCGAGCTCGGCGACGTCTCCGCTCGGAAGGGAGATGCGAAGACCCGCGGGGCGGAGCCGTTGCTGGGCGCGCCGCATCCGATCCAGAAGTGCGATGACGCCTGCACCCAGGATCCCGAATCCGATCGGCTCGATCGGGATTCCAGCAGATCGCGTGACGTGGCCTCCTGGTGACGGCCCGCCCGCATGAGGAGGAGGAGGAGCCGGACGAGAGGGAGCAGCCCCCTTCGTGGCGTCGGCCCCCTGGACGCTCGAGGTGTGTGGCGGAGACGCATTGACTGCGGACTCAGGTGCCGCAGGGACTGGTGCTGTCGGCGCGACCGTAGGTGCAGCCGCCACAACTCCACGGTCGGAGACCAGCGGGACGGTTTGTGCCGGCGCGGGCAGGTCGAATTCCCAGCCCGGTCGGATCCAGTGGTCGTCCAAGAGCCGGCCGCCGTCGGGTTGAGGCCTCCCGTAGTTGAGCTCGGCGATCCGACGCCACTCCAACGGTGAGCCCAGCTGATTGGACGCGATCGACCAGAGTGAGTCGCCCGGCTTGACGATGTAACGAGCCGGCGGAGAGGTGGGCGCTGTACCTCGGGCGAGGGTGTCGGCCGGTCCCGACGACACCTCGGGCGTTCCGGCCGAAGTAGGCGCGACAGGTTCGCCGGGAGCGGGGACACAGATCGAGGCGGCTTCGACCGCCTGCACCCGGGGAGCGGCCGGGTGCCGCTGCAACGACGTCACGGCGAGCGAGGCGCCGACCAGAAATGTGGCTAGCGACTGGACACCGCGGCTTCCCGGGATCCGGATCGCGGGTGTTCCTCGCAGACGGGATACCAGGTCGACAACGACGCACACGATCAACCAAATCCACGCTCCCCATGCACACAGCCAGAGAAGCGAGGCCGCGGTGACGTCATCGAGCGGTCTGCGCACGAGGTGCTCGGCGGTCCGCGGGTGCACGACAGCGCGGACGAGCCCGGCCAGCGGTGGGATGGCGCCGGCGGCAAGGAGGACGACCGGGATTCCCGCCGTGATCACAAGCGTGACCGCCGTCCACGCGACTCGGACAAGCACGCTGTGCCCCTCTCGGCGGTGGCCGACGGCCATCGCTCTCCCGGTCGGCTGCACTCAGTCCTGCCTGGTTACGCCGTGGACGTTGGCGGCGCTGGCGCTGGCCGAGACCGCCATCGTGTTGACGCCGACGAGCCCGAGGATGACCGTGCGTTCGGTCCTGTGGACATGGACCACGACCGTCTGGCCGACGATCGTGGCGGTTCCGATCGCGCCGACTCGGTGCAGATACTCGTCCGCCGCCCGGGTGGCCGCTGAAGGATCGAGCAACATCTGTCCCGACCGCAGCGAGTCCACCGAGAGCTGGCCCGCACCCACGCGGGCTGCTTGCGCCGCATCATCCATGGCCCCGCTTCGTGCCGCGATGGCACGACCGCCGTCGACGACCAGTCCCAGCAGCGCGAACAGCGCGACACCAAGGACCGCGAGGAACACAGCAATCGAACCGCGCTCCATTCCCGTTTGACGGGACGAGGCCGCGGCCCGCACATCTGCCGCTTCGACCGGCGCCGGCATCGTCGTCACCGGACCGACCGGTACGGATCAATCGGTGCAACCTGGACTGCTTGAACCGTGGTCGCTCCCGGCAGGCCCGGCACCGTGAGATCCGAGAACTCGACGCGGCAGTAGACGGTCACCCGCACCACCCCGCCGGGTACGAACTGACCCGTGTCGGCCACAACTTCGAGTCGGGTGCAGGAATGGCGTGAACCCACCACCTGCGTCGCCGCGTCCGTTGCGGCGCGTTGCGCTTGGTTGGCCGACGAGACCACGGCCGCGGCGTCGGCACCGGCTCGAGCAGCACCGATCACCTGCTGGCGGGCCAGCTCGTATCGACCAAGGCCCAACACGAGCATGACAAACACCACGACGACGGGCGTCAAGATGACGAGTTCCGCGCTGATGCTCCCTTTCTGACTGCAGGGTCGCGTGTCACGGGGTGGCACGTTGGTCAACCCGATTGACGGAACTCTTGGCGGGTACCGGTGCGGTCGGCGGATACCTGGAAGTGGACCCAGGGGAGGATCGCCTCCACGGTCCCGGCGACATGGACGTGCACGGTGTCTCCTGGCATCGCTTCAACCACCACCGACGGTTGAGTCACGACCTGGCGACCGGTGTGGGCCAACAGAGCCTGTGCCTCGGCACGGCCAGCGGCGAGCGACCCACCCGCGACGGATGCGGCCCGCACCCCCTGGGAGGCCGACGCCTGGACGATGGCCTCGGCATGTGCCCACAGAGCGGATTGGACCGCGACCAACACGACCAGCATGGCCGCCGGGATGACGACTGCCGCCTCGACTACGGAGCCTTCCTCATTCGATCGGCTCTCGGAGTTCGGACGCGACAGCCACTCCGGCCACTTCCGAGACCAGGGCATCCGTCCTCAGTTGAGGTTGATCGAATTCGCCTTCGCCGTGACTTTGGCGACGATGATCGCGCCGATCGTTATGGCGAGAGCCGCGAACACAGCCGTGAGGATGACTTTCTCGACCACACTTCCGTCTTCACTTCTCTTGATGCCCTGGGTGCACCGTGACCACAGGTAGGTCCACGTGGATTGCAGAACCACAAACAACCGAATCTCCCTTCTCGTAACCGCCTCTCATGGATGTGCTCGTTATTTCGGCCTGAATCCGCCTTTCATTCCTCAGAAGCCCGCTGCGATTCGGGCGTATGCCGGATACCCGATGAAGACAAGGAAGCCGACCAGCAGAAATACGCCCGGCAGGAACAGACGCTCGGTCACGGCGTTGGCATCGGCTTCCATCTCGGCAAGCTCGTGCCTGCGGATGGACCCCGCCTTCGCGGCCAGGGTGGACCTGATCCGGGCCCCTTCGTTTCCCGCGAGGCTGACGGCCGCCGCCAACTCGGTTAACTCGGCGATCCCGAACTCCATCCCCAGACGCGCCAGTGCGTCCCAAGGGGTTTCGCCTGCGTCTCGTGCGACAGCGAGCGCAGACGCGATGCGGCGAGATGTCCGGTTGCCGCTGACCTCAGGGGCTGCCAGGAGCGCGCCTTCGACGCCCATTCCTCCCGCCATACTCAGGACGACCAGATCCAGAAAGGCTCCGACGGCGCGGCGCGCTGCCCGTCGGGCGCCCTTCGCCTCCGATCGCAGAACGAACAGCGGAAGGATCGAGCCGGCCCCGGCGAGCGCGAGGGCCCCCCACAGCGGCACGAAGACGGGGAGACGGACGCCTCCGGCGGTAAGCAATCCCCACGACACCAGAGGAAGGGCCAATCCCGCCATTCCTCCGAGCACCGCCTGGCAGCAGAGCTCGTCAAAGGACTTGTCGGTCAGGGAGAGAAGGATCGTCAGGTCGCGACGCGGGCGTCCGAGCCGCCGCATCGATGCGGCGAACTGCCACCCCAGGCGATGGTCCATCCGCCACGACGGGCTGGGGCGAGCCGGCTCGAGCGATGCCGAGCTCTCCCTCGCGCTCAGATCGCGCACGATCATCGCGAGGGACGGCCGCCTTGGTCGAACAGAGCGAACCAGGCCGCACAACCCCACTCCGACGCCGACGGCGGTCAGCACGGCCAGCGTCATGGCGTCTCCTTCCGGCCGAGCAAGCGCGGACCGACCGGAGGCCGAACCATCCGGACCATCAGGCCGATCCCACCCGAGTACAACAACCCGACCGCGACGAGCACGAGCTGACCCTCGGCCGACCCGAAGGGTGCGAGGTACGAGTGGGCCACGACAAGCAGCAGAGCGGCAAACAGCAGCGAGAACACGATCACTGTGCGGACGCTGCTTCGAGCCGATGCTCGACTCGAATCCACCCGCAGTCGCATGGCGACGTCCTCGCGGATCGCGTCGGCGAGTGCGGACAACAATTCGACAAGTCGTTGTGCCCGAGACGTTGCTGCCATGATGAGGGCGCACACGACGAGATCGACGCTCGGATCGTCCACGTCGTCGGCGAAACTTCGCAGAGCCGCCTCGACGGGCACACCGCTCACCACGCGACCCGCGAGCACCGCCACCTGATCGTGGATCGCATCGGGCGCCGACGGGGCCGTCGCCACAATCGCCTGGGCAAGCCCGGCAGACGCCGCCAGCGTGTCGCGCAGCAGCTCGGTCCAGACCGCGATGGCCTCGACCTTTCTCGCCTGGGTGCGGGCGGACGCATGCAGGAATTGGCCGGGAACGATGACCGCGGCAAGGGCCCCCAGGACGCCGGCGACCGGCCATCGGGTCACCACGGCGAGCACGATCCCAACGACAACCGGCACGATCAATGACCGAGCCCGGACCGTGGTTGGTATCCGCCAGGCGCGGCGGGCCCGGGGCGACGAGGCCGACGTCGGAACTCCGGCCTGGGAGCTGTCGGTGGGAACCGGCCGCACCTGAAGAGCAAAGAGGAGTCCCGAAACGCCGAGACCGGTACCGATTACGAGGAACACCACGACAAGGCTGCTCACGGCGATCGCACCCCGAAATGTCGCGTCGAGGGCTCGAAGCCGTGCCCGACGAGCTTGTCAAGAGTGTCGGACCGAAGTGGTGCGACCGGCACGGTCCTTCCGTCCGGGCCCGCACGGAACACCTCGTTCGAGATCACCTGGAGGCCTTCTGCGTCCACCACCTCCCGAACGGACGACACGTAGCGGCGCCGGCCGATGGCCGGAAAACGCAGTTGTCCCGTGTGCCGGTGTTCCCCGACCTCCGCAGCCGACCATCCGTTGACGTGCCCGGCCCCCAAGGGCCCGTCTGAGTGTGCGCCAAGGACTGAGCCTCGACCATCGATCACGTCGAGGAAGACGACGAAATGGATGGCGCCGGCGATCAACATGTTGGTGGACTCGAGGGGGAGACGCTCGGGGGCCTGCGCGGCGTAGGTTGCAAGGCGTCGGAATATCCCGACCGACGAATCCGCATGGATCGTGCACATGGATCCGGTGCGACCCTGGCTCATGGCGTTGAGCATGGGCAAGACCTCGTCTCCAAGTACTTCGCCCACGATGACCCGGTCCGCGTTCATTCGCAGAGCTCGCCGGACGAGACGCGCCAGCGAGACCTCCCCTTCTCCTTCAGCGTTTGGGCTCCGCGCTTCGAGCGCTACGAGATCCGGATGTCGCTCCGGCATCGAATCGAGGCCAAGTTCAAAGGCCTGCTCGATGGTGACCACTCGCTCGCGCGGCGGGATCTCAGAGGCCAGAGCTCGAACCAACGTCGTCTTGCCCGAGTTCATCGCTCCACCGACCACGATGTTCTTTCTGGCGCGCACGGCCGCGGCGAGGAAATTGGCCAGCAGATCGTCCATTGCGCCCAATCCCACGAGATCGTCGAGCGTCAGGTCGACGTACCGGTGGCGCCGGATCGACACGACCGGACGTGCCACAACCGACATCAGGGCGGACAATCGGCTTCCGTCGGGCAGGCTCAGATCGAGCTCGGGGTGCGAGGTGTCGAAGCGCCTCTCCGACAGCCCCAGCCGGGCGGCCGCCGAGCGCAGGAGCTCCACCAGGGCCCCGTCGCTCTCCGCTACCGGCTCGGCACTCACCTTGGTGCCATCGGCGTAGGTGATCCACACTCGGTCGCACCCGTTCACGTCGATGTTCTCCACCGAGGGATCGTCGACAAGCATCTGGAGCCATCCGAGCCCGAACAACGCGTCGAGCACCGTGCGGGCAACACGCTCTTCCCGGGTCTGGTCAAGTGGTGGATGGCCATCCGACACCATCTCCGCCGCCAGTCGGCCGAGGCGTGACACCACCAATTGTCGAGCGAGTTCACGGCGGTCGTCGATCGCCAGAACCGCACCCCCTGCTTCGGCGAGGTCGTCCGCCACCTCGTTTCGGAGCCTGCTGACAAGCGCCGCGTCAGACGCGTTCACGCCGGTACGTCCGCATCCACAGTTGACCCGACGGGCTCGATCTGGTGGAGAAGATCGTCGATGAGGCAACGAGCCGACGCGACGAGCCGAGAGCGACCGAATGGCTTCGATCTGCCGGGTTCCCCGCATGCCATAGCCGCAGCCGGGATGTCGAGCGGGACCACCCCGAGCACGTCGAAACCCAGTGCATCACGCACCTCGGCCACGTCGAATCTGCCCGTTCCGACGATGACCAGAAAGGTGCGGCCTTCGGGAACAAGAGCTGTGAGGCGCGTTCGGGACGAGAAGGCGTGCGCAAGTCCGGCGACATCCGGACGCAGCACGAACAACACGCAGTGCGCAGCCCGCAAGACTGCGTCCTGTCCGGGGGCGTCGGACAGCAATCGACCGCAATCCGCCACTACGTCGATTTCAAGTGGGAAGAGCCCGGTGACGACGCGAGCAAGCTCGCGGTCGAGCGCGCCGGCCGCCTCTGCGCTGACCGGTCCGGCCAGGACCTCGAGCCCACCGGGAAGCCGCTGGACATGGGAAGAAGGGGTCCTACTCGATGACTCGGACCGGCGCCCAGACAGGACGAGGCTCGTCATTCCTCGTCGCGGCGACAATCCGAACCGCGCCGCGAGATCACCTCCGGACGGGTCGCACTCTGCGACCATGACCGGACGCTTCGTCGGCCAGGCCGCGCCGAGCGCACACGTCAGCGTGGTGACGCCCGGAGCCCCTTTGGCCGAACACAACGCCACCAGCGTCATGATTGGGGGGACACCACGACAAGGGCGGCTTGTCCGGCCGCTGACGCGTTGGCGACGGTCGGCGCCTGGGCCGAGGGCACCAGGAGGGAGACCACCACTACATCGGTTCCCGACGAGCCCGGTGCCGAGGTGACCTCCGAGACGACGACGTCGGGGACCAAAAGCGTCCCGGGCGAAACCGACCCTTGGACGCCGGGGTCCGCCGTGGCTCCATTTCCTTGCGACACGGCGGCAACAGCCCCGGGCGGTCCGGTAAGGACGACATCGACGGTCTCGCCCGGGACGACTCCCCCCGCAGGCAGCTGACTCGATTTCGCCGCCACCCCGACGACAGCAACCCCGTTCGGGGGAGCAGCGCTCGCCACCAACTCCGCCCTCGTGAGCAGCGTCCCCGGAACCAACGCCACTGCGGCGTGTTGCCCCACCACCTGACCGATGTCCGTCGCCGCGATCGGGGCGAGCGCCCGGGAGAACGACAACCGGGCGACGGCAAGGTCGTCGGATGTGATCGTGGCGCCTTGGAGCACCGGACGCGTCACCACGAGCACTTGCGCTTGATGTCCGGACTTCAGATAGAGACTGGTGAACGCCGCCGTACACGTCGCGATCAGCGCCAGCGACCCGACGGCAAGCCACGGTCGACGCCGCGTCCTGGTGACCTCGAGCCGCAGTTCCTCGCTATTCGCGCCTTTCGTTCTTGGACGCGTCAAGCTCATCGTCATGTGAGAGCTCCTTCTCCGACGATCAGAACCCGGTGCCGATCGATTCGACCTGCTCGACCCGGATCCCTGCGGCGGCGATGGTATGTAGCGAGGGCAGTACTCCCCCGCCGGGTGCACCCACCGCGAACCAGGTCACCGTCCACCTAATGGTCGCCGAGACTGGAAAGGCTCCGTTGTTCGGGTCACCGTCCACGCTCGGCTGTCCGATCGAAGGCTGCCGGTAGATGTACGAGCACCTTGTGTGTTGCGAGTTGGCGGGAAGGTCGCTTCGGTACGGGGTCCCGGGGCCCACGCACGTCAGCGTTGATCCGTCACCCATCTGCCACGTCACATCGCGCGGTGTTGCAACTGCCGTTGCGCTGACACGGCCGGCGATCGCCGTCGCCGACAACGGATGCCACACGCTCGAGTCGACCCATAACCACGTGGCCAGATTGACGACGCTGTATCCGGGAGGATCAACGTGGATGGACGGCGTGGGAAGGACGAGAGAACGAATCGCCTGCATCGCCAGCGCGGTCGGGCTCACCGGCGAAGTGGCGGATGAAGCGGGCGCGGGCCGCCACACCACGCCGCCGGGAAAGAGCCCCAAACTGGGACCCGCGCAATCGAGCGAGTACCAGGCACCTGGCGTTAGCCCACCGATGCCCATCGCCGCCTGCTCGCTGGCCGGTAGGAGCGTGTAGAAGCACGCGGGGCCGGGTCGACCCCCGCTACCGCCGGCCGGATGACCGGGAAGACCCTGCGAGCCTTCGGAATTCGACGCCCCCACGGTGACGGTGTTCCCGCCGGCGTCGGCCGTCACATCGGCGACGGCGCGAGCAGCCAGCGCGGTCGAGCTGCTCACGGAGAGCGCGATGACGACGAAGACCCTCCGGCCGATGCCGCCACCGCTCACACGTCCCGCTCGAGGCGAGGTGCGCGTCGCTGAATGGGCGGCAGATTCGAGACGTCCCCGGACCTGAATCACCGCTGTCGCGCAGATAGAAGCTGGCTCGCTACGACCCGCGGCAAACTTTCCGCCCACCTGCACCCAGTCCCCCACAATGGCCTCTTGCACAGAGGCCAGCCCCCCACTGTGCGTGGGTACCCTATGGCCCGGTGGAGCGGGGTACAAGTGAAGATTTCGTGTCGACGGCCTAGCTCCCCGGGGGGAGCTGAGCGGGGATCCGGCAGTGGCGACCTCGGAGCGTGGTCACCGGGGCCGGCTCCCCGCCCAGCGGACCAGGGTGCGTCCGATCCCGGAGCTGTGAGGCGGGGTGGCACTTCGAGACCGTGCCCGAAGAACCTCGCCGGGCACTTTGCCGGGGACCTAGCCGGACCCGGCGACCGCCATTCGAGGTTCGAGCGGCGTCAGGTCAGCTGCCGTTGTCGGGGGGTGGGCGCGTCGAGAGAAAGAGAGAGAAAGCGGGCGAGTGGCGTGACGGGCTGCGAGCCGGGCCGTCCTCGGGCCGCGGTGCTGAGCGCCCTGTCTTCGCCCAGCTGGCAACCCTTCACGACACTGCTGCCGGCTCGTGTCCTGTGGCAGGCCCATAGGCTCGATCAGCATGTGCGGCCGTGTCGACATCCACACCCCTCCTTCTCAGCTGGCGCGCATGCTCGAGGTCGCGCTGGCCGAGGGAGTCGACCCTGACGGACGGCCCAGCTGGAACGTCCCCCCGACGAGGGGAATCCCGGCGATCACCGAGCGCCATGCACTCACCGAGTCCGGCGAGCTGAGCGATGCCCACGAACGCGTCCTCGACGTCCTGCGTTGGGGCCTCGTCCCCCACTGGGCCAAGAACCCCAACACGGGCTACAAGATGATCAACGCCAAGGCCGAGACCGTGGCGACCAAGCCCGCCTACCGCACCGCCTTCGCCAAGCACCGGTGCCTGATCGTGGTGGACGGCTTCTTCGAATGGCAGGTGCCCGACCCCGAGGCCCCGAAACGGAAGGTGCCGTTCTACTTCCAGCGCGCCGACGGCCAGCCCATCACGTTCGCCGGGCTGTACGAGACGTGGTGGGACAAGTCGCGCTCCGAGGAGCCCGACCCGGAGACGATGCTCCGCACCTGCACGATCATCACCACCAACGCGGGGGCGGACATGATCGACGTCCACGACCGGATGCCCGTGATCCTCGAGCGCAAGGACTTCGACCGGTGGCTCGACCCCGACGAGCACGACACCGAGGCTCTCGCCAAGCTGCTCATGCCCGCCCCGGCCGGCACGCTCATTCGCCACTCCGTGGACCGGGCCGTGAACAGCCCCCGCAACGACGGCCCGATGATCATCCAGCAGGCGCCGCCCGACGCCGAGTAGGCCCCGGTCAGCTCGCGGGCTTGGCGGTGTCAGGCGACACGCAGCCCGAAGGCGGCGACGAAGAACCGGTCTGGCCGGGCATCAGCACCTTCCCGGCACACCCGAAGTTCGAAAGGGTCACGTCGACGGTCTGCGTGGCGCCGTCGGTGAACGAGGCCACGGACTCCGTCGCACGGATGAAGCCCGCGCCGTCGATCGACACCTTGACCGTCGTCCCCGAGTAGCCCTGATTCTGCAGGACGCCGAGCGCGTCGTGGATGGCGGTCGCTTCGTCCGGTGTCGTGCCGGCGACGTTGGCTTCCTGGGCGGGGTCGAGGCGGACCTGATAGATGGTCACGGCGACGCCGTCCACTACTCCCGTCCCCACCTGGCTCGCGCTGGTGATGGCGTTCTGCTCGAGCTCGAGATACCCCGTCGGGCTGGCCAGCCCCTTCATGGCCAAGGCGCCCTGGCGCGCACCGATCGTCCCCTCCACGCTGCCGGCGAATCCCGACAACGGCGAACCGGGGCCCGCGTTGGACGAGCCCGGGGACAGGCCGTAGTTACCGCCCCCGATCTCCCACACGTCGGTCCCGTTGTCGCGCAACGTGATCGGGCCCAAGCCGGGCACGTTGGACTCCGCCACCATGGCGAAGGGATTCGTGTCGATCGTGCCCTGGCCCGAGATGGCGAGACCCTGGTTCGAAGCGGACGGACTGCACGCCACCCAGCCAGACGGTGCGCCTCCGCTCTGCAACGACGAAGAAGAACACGACGTCGTCGGGGTCGGGGAGGTCGCGGTGGTGACGGGCTGCTCCGAATAGGTGAAGTCCCAGCTGCCCGAGTCGATGGTGGCGCTCAGAGCGGCGAGCACCTGCCGCTTCGCCGGTCCCGAGACGAGCTTGTGAACGGGAGCCTTGGCCGATCGGGCCGACGTGAGCACCAACCCGACCGGCACGCCGACGATGGTGACGCAGACGACCGCAGCCACGACGGCGAGGGTGCGGCGCGAGGCACTCGAGCGATGCGATGAGGGGCGCTCACCGTCGTCGAGCCAGACGATGGTGGGCTCGGCGCCTCGAGGACTCTGCCAAAGACCCTCGACCGAGTCCTGATCCACGAACGGCCTCGATTCCCCGCGTTACCGGTCGTACCGGCCCAGTGATGCTATCCCTCATCACGATGGTTGGACCCGGCTGGTTGACAGGCGACCGGCGTTCAGGACCGCACCCGCGTCCGACAGCTCGAGGGCGGGGCTTCAGCCCGCGGAGAAGCTGAGCTTGTCCTGCTCCCAGAACGACCGCAGCGACGCCAGCTTCCCGTCCGGCCCGACCCTGTAGATGTTGGTGAGCTGCACCGTGCCGACCTGATTGCCGGGCAGGGTGATGCGGATCTCGCCGACGTTGGCCACCTCGTCGCCACACTCGATGGACTGCGTGATGGTGAACTTGAGGCTGTCGCTCATGGCGATGACGTTGTCGTAGAAGGCGGTGATGGCCTCGATCCCCCGGTGGCCCTTGCCGTCGGGGTCGAACAACGACGGCCCCACGGGGTCCTCGACGACGGCGTCGTCCGCGAACAGAGCGAGCCAGCCGTCTCGATCCTTGGCCTCGGCCATTTCCATCGACTTGTAGGACATGTCGCGCGCCGCACCCATCGGGCCGCCTTTCCTCTCGCTCTTCCGTCGACTCTGCTTTTCAGCTCGTGACCTTGGCGATCACCGTGTCGGAGAACCGTCGCAGGTTATCGAGCTTGGTCTGCAGCGGCTCGATGTCCGGTCCCACCGAGTACGGCCAGCGGAACCCGACGATCACGTCGGTGACACCCTGCTCCTCCAACCGGCGCACCCCGTCCACGCTGTAGGCGTCGGTCGAGATCACGTGCGTCTCGAACGGCTCACGGCCGCGGCCCGCCTCGGCCCGCAGCTCGGCCAGCCGGGCGAGGAGCCCGGGCAACTGGGCCGGGTCGCCGCCGCCGTGCATCCAGCCGTCGCCCACCTGGGCGGCCCGGCGCAGAGCAGCTTCGCCGTGACCGCCCAGCATGATCGGGATGGGCTTGCTCGGGGCGGGCGACATCTTGACCGGCTCGAGATCGAAGATCTCGCCGTGGTACTCGAAGTACCCACCCGCGGTGAGGCCCCGGATGATGTCGAGGGCCTCGTCCATGCGCCGGCCCCGGCGCTCCCACGGCACGCCCAGCACGGCGTAGTCCTCGGGCCACGGGCTCGTGCCCACCCCGAGGACGAAGCGGTTGCCGGTCATGACCGCGGCCGTGGCGGCCAGCTTGGCCACGAGCACGGGGGGCCGGATGGGGAGCTTCACCACGAAGGTGACGAACCGGATCCGGTCGGTCCGTGTCCCGAGAGCGCTCGCCAGCGCGAACGGGTCGAGGAACGGCTTGTCCTCGAGGAATTGGCGTGTCCCGTCGGGGTTGAAGGGATAGGTCGTGTCGGATTCGAGCGGGTAACAGATGCTGTCGGGCAGGACGAACGAGTGGTACCCGGCGTCCTCGGCCGCCTCGGCGAGCGGGACGTAGAAGCTCGGGTCGGTCATCGACTCGGCGTAGCTGAAGCGCATGGCGGCTCGGTTCGTGACTTGGCGCGTCAGGTGTTCGGCTTGTCGCCCGAGGCCGCCGCCTGGCGGATCTCCTCGAGCCGGTCGATGAGCGCCATGCGCTCCTGGCCCACCTCACCGAAGCGCTTGGCGATCTCCTGCGGGGTGAAGCGGCCGTCGGTGCGCATCTCGCGCACCTCGGCCGGCTGGTTCCACACCGCGATGCGGCCTCCGACCGCGGTGTACACCTGGCCGGTGACGTCTTTCGAGGCGTCGGACAGCAGGTACACGACCAAGGGAGCGACGTCCTCCGGCTCTCCCATCTCGGCCAGCTCCATCGGGACGTTCGCCGACATGCGGGTCCGGGCGACGGGCGCGACGGCGTTGGCGCGCACGCCGTAGCGGTGCAGGCCCACCGCGGCCGACCGCACGAGCGAGACGATCCCGCCCTTGGCGGCGGAGTAGTTGGCCTGGGCCACGCTGCCCGCGAACGCGCCCGACGTGAAGCCCACGAGCGAGCCCGACTCCTGCTTGCGCATGACCGCGGCGGCGTGGCGGAACACGGTGAAGTGCCCCTTCAGGTGGGTGGCTATCACCGCGTCCCACTCGTCCTCGGACATGTTGAAGAGCATCCGCTCGCGCAGGATGCCGGCCACGGCGACCACGCCGTCGATCCGGCCCCAGCGCTCGACCGCGGCGTTCACGATGGCCTCGCCCCCCGCCATGGTGCTCACGTCCTGGGCGATCGCCACCGCCTCGCCCCCCGCCTGCTCGATCTCCTTCACGACCGCGTCCGCGACCTCGCTCGTGGGGTCCTCCCCCGCCAGCCCCACCCCGATGTCGGCCACGACGACGCGCGCCCCTTCGGCTGCGCACGCCCGCGCGCACGCCCGGCCGATGCCGCCGCCCCCTCCCGTGATGACGATCGCCTTGCCCTCCAAGAACCCAGCCATGGCGTCGTGCTCCCTTTGTCGTCTCATCGTCGGGTGTCAGCGGCGCGTGTCGTCGCGTGTCGGCGCCCGCGGTCGGTGGCGGGACGATACCCAACGGCGCGGCCTCGACCCCAACCCGGCGCGTGGCGCCTTCCTGACGCCTGTGTCAGGATTCGGGGCGAGCAGGAGGGGGACGATGACGCAGGTGAACGACGCCATCGAGTTCGACACGTCCGATGTCGACCGCTACATCGGCAAGCCTGTGGGCGGAGGCCAGCTGAAGGAGCCGGTCTCGGTCACGGACATCCGGCGCTGGGTCCAGGCCATGCAGTACCCCAACCCCTTGCACTTCGACGACGATGTCGCCTCACAAAGCGTGTTCGGGCGCATCGTCGCCCCCCAATCCTTCACGATCTGCTGCGACGTGGGCCACGGTGCCGGGCCCGCCATCATCGGCAACATTCCCGGCACGCACATGATCTTCGGCGGCGACGAATGGTGGTTCGCCGGGCCGCGCATCTACCCCGGCGACGTGCTGCGGATGCGGCGCCGGTTCGTGGACTACAAGGTCTCGGAGACGAAGTTCGCGGGGCCGACCATGTTCTCGCGGGGCGAGACGATCTACACCAACCAGCGGGGCGAGAAGGTGGCCCGACAGTGGTCGACGGCGGTGCGCTACCGCGCCGACGTGGCGCGCGACCGCGGCTTCTTCGAGCAGGCCGCCCCCCGGCCGACGTGGACGGAGGAGCGGCTGGCCGACATCGAGGCCCAGCGCATGGCGTGGATCCGGTCCCAGTCGGGTGACACGAGCCCGTCGCTCGAGTCGGTCGAGGTGGGCCAGCACCTGCCGACGCGTCCGATCGGTCCCCACTCGCTCCCCAGCCTGGCAACGGAGTGGCGCGGCTACATCTTCACCGTGTGGGGGTCGACCTACCACGAGGGGGCCGACCACCTGTCCGACGCGGGGTGGCTGACGGAGATGGACCGCGACCTCGAAGGCGCCAAGCTCGACCCCGAGCTCGGCGACGGCCTCTACCACGGGCCGTCGCGGGGACATACCGACGAGGAGCACGCCCGGCTCATCGGCATGCCACGCGGCTACGGGTACGGCGCGTCGATGGGCGCGTGGGTGCTCGACTACGTCGGCGCGTGGGCGGGCGACCGGGGATTCGTGCGCCACTCGGCCGTGCAATACCGCTTCCCCGCCTTCGACGGCGACCTCACGCTCCTCGACGCCGAGGTGACCGCGGCCCGCTACGAGCCCATGCTCGGCTCCGCCCTCGTCACCTTGGAGGTGACGATGAGCAACCAGGACGGCTCGGTCATGGCCAAGGGCCCGGTCGAGGTGGAGCTCCCCTCGTAGTCGCCGCCGGACGCGACAGGCGGCGCCGGTGGACGAGCACGCGACAGGCGGCCCCGGTGGACGACACGCTCACGAGATGCCGGTGAACCGGACGCCTACCTTCACCGGGCCACCGCTCGACACCGAACCCGGCATGCGCGCGCTGACGCTGGGCGGCCTGCTGGCCGAATCAGCCGGGCGCCATGCCGAGCGTGAGGCGATCTGCTTCCACGACGGCGGCGGCTCGGGCTCGGTGGTGCGTTGGACGTACGGCGAGTTGCACGAACGGGCCCGGCGAGTCGCCAAGGCCCTCGCCGCAGCGGGCGCGGGCAAAGGGACGCGCGTCGCGCTCCTCATGGGCAACCGCCCCGAGTGGGTCAGTGCGGCGTTCGGGGTGGCGCTCGCGGGCGGTGTGCTCGTGCCGGTGAACACCCTGTTCGAGCGGCCCGAGCTCGAGCACGTGCTGCGCCACTCGGACGCGGCCGTCCTGCTGTACCAGGAGCGCCTCGCCCACCACCGCTACCACGAGCAGATCCGGGAGCTCCTCGGGTCCCTTCCCTATCTGTCGACACTGGCGTGCTTCGGCACCGCCAGCTACGACCACTTCCTCGCCCGGGCGGACACCGTCGACGACGACGTGCTCCAAGGCCGCGCCGCCGAGGTGTCCGAGCACGACGACGCGCTCGTCATCTACACGTCGGGGACCACCGGCAAGCCCAAGGGCGTCGTGCACGCCCAGCGCGCCCCCGCCATCCAGAGCTGGCGCTTCGCCCGCCACCTGGGCCTCGAGCCCTCGGCCCGGGTGTGGAGCGCCTTTCCGTTCTTCTGGACGGCCGGCTTCTGCATGGTGATGGGCGCCACCCTGGCGGCGGGCGGCTGCCTCGTGCTGCAGGAGCTGTTCGAGGCGGGCGAGGCGCTGCGCCTGCTCGAGGCCGAGCGCGTCACCACGCCGCACGCGTGGGCCCACCAGCTCGCCGCGCTCGAGAGCCACCCGGACTGGCTGCGCCGCGACCTGTCGTCGCTGCGCCAGGTGGAATCCTTCACCAGCCTGGGCCGTCACCCCAAGGTGCACGTCGACGACGCGTGGAGCCCCCGCTCGGCCTACGGATTGACCGAGACCTTCACGATCATCAGCTCTATGCCGGCCGACACGCCGGCACCAGATCGCGAGGGCCACGAGGGCTTCGTCCTCCCGGGGAACTCGGTGCGCATCGTGGACGTGGCCACCGGCACCGCCCAGCCGGCCGGCGCGCCGGGTGAGATCCGGGTGAAGGGCCCCACCTTGATGAAGGGCTATCTCAAGGTCGCGCCGGAGGAGGTGTTCGACGCCGACGGCTTCTTCCCGACCGGCGACGCCGGGTTCGTGGACGACGCCGGACATCTGCACTGGGTCGGACGCACGAGCGACCTCATCAAGACCGGGGGCGCCAACGTGTCCCCGGTGGAGATCGAGCACGAGCTCCTGCGCCATCCCGGCCTGCACAGCGCGCTGGCGGTCGGTGTCCCGCATCCCACCCTCGGGCAGATCGTGGTGGTGTGCGCCGTGGCCCAGCCCGGCGCCGAGCTCGACGAGGACGGGGTGCGGGAATTCCTGCGAGGGAAGATCGCCTCCTACAAGCTGCCGCGCCGCGTGCTGTTCTTCGGGGAGGACGAGCTCGTGCTCACCGGGAACTCGAAGATCCGGGCCGACGACCTGCGCCGGCTCGCCGCCGACCGGCTTGCCCACTCCGAGAACGCGTTCTAGTCTCGGATGCTCACCGGGCAGGGATTTCGGGGAAAGCCGTCCGCCCGGCCCGGGAGACTCGGGGAGAGCCGTGTGCCGGGCACGGGAAGTACGGCCCGCGGAACGGCCACGGGACGGGCTGAGGAGCGAGCATGACCGACTTCGGGTTCTGGGCCATGGCCCAGGAGGAGCCCGGGCACCTGGCCCTGGTCGGGCCGGACGGCACCGAGCTGAAGGCGGGCGAGCTGCTGGCGCGCGCCAACCAGGTCGTCCACGCGCTGCGCGGCCTCGGACTCGAGCGGGGTGACACGATCGCCTTCGTCCTGCCCAACTGCGTCGAAGTGTTCGAGATCTATCTCGCCGCTCTCCAGGCAGGGTGGTACATCGTCCCGATCAACCACCACCTGGTGGCACCGGAGATCGCGTACATCGTGTCCGACGCAGACGCCAAGGTGTTCATCGGGCACGAGCGATTCGCTTCGGAGTGCGTCGATGCGGCGGACCAGGCGGGCATCCCCCCTTCCCATCGCCTGGCGGTGGGCGAGATCCCCGGGTTCGCGTCCTTCGCGGCGCGGCGTGACGCCGAGCGCACCGACCTGCCCGACGACCGCACCCTGGGTGACGCCATGAACTACACGTCGGGCACGACGGGCTACCCCAAAGGCGTGCGCCGGGGGCTGTCGGGCGCCAACCCGGACGACGCCGCCATCGGCCTGGCCGGGATCCTCCTGCTGTTCGGCATCACCCCGCGCGACGACAACGTGCACATCGTGGGTTCACCCCTCTACCACACGGCCGTCCTGCGCTTCTCCGGGGCCGCGATCCACATGGGCCACACCGTCGTGCTCATGGACAAGTGGAGCGCGGAGGGCATGCTCGAGCTCATCGAACGGTACCGGGTCACGCATTCGCACATGGTGCCGACCCAATTCCACCGTCTGCTGGCGCTCCCCGACGAGACCAAGCACCGCTACGACCTGTCATCGCTGCGCCACATGATCCACGCGGCCGCTCCCTGTCCGGTCGACACCAAGCGGGCCATGATCGAGTGGTGGGGGCCGGTGATCGACGAGTACTACGCCGCGTCGGAAGGCGGCGGCACCATCGTCAACACCGAGGAGTGGCTGACCAAGCCGGGCACGGTGGGCAAACCGTGGCCCATCTCCGAGATCGCCATCTTCGACGACGACGGCAACCAGCTCGAGCCCAACCAGATCGGCACGGTGTACATGTCGATGCAGACCGGAGACTTCGAGTACCACAAGGACAAGGACAAGACCCAGAAGAACCGCATCGGCAAGTTCTTCACCGTGGGCGACGTCGGCTACCTCGACGACGACGGGTTCCTGTTCCTGTGCGACCGAAAGACCGACATGATCATCTCGGGCGGGGCCAACATCTATCCCGCCGAGATCGAGAACGTGCTCCTGGGCCACCCGAAGGTCGTCGACGCGGCGGTGTTCGGCATCCCCCACGAGGACTGGGGCGAAGAGGTGAAGGCGGTCGTCCAGCCGGTCGACGGGGTCGAGGGCTCACCCGAGCTGGCCGAGGAGATCTTGGCGTGGTGCGACGGACGCCTGGCCAGGTTCAAGACCCCGAAGAGCGTCGACTTCACCGACGAGATGCCGCGCGACCCCAACGGCAAGTTGTACAAGCGCAAGCTGCGCGACCCCTACTGGGAGGGGCGCGAGCGCGCTATCTGAGCGCTCTGCCGGTCGGCCACGGGGACGGCCGGATCGGCGAGCGGCGGGATGGTCGGGACGGTCGGATCGGCGAGCGGCGGGACGGTCGGGATGGTCGGGATGGTCGGGATCAGGTGATCGGCTGGTAGCCGGCGCACATCACGCGCAGCCATCCGATGCGACCGCCGTCGGACTCGTAGTACGCCTGTTGCTCGACAACGTGCGGTCCGTCGGGGTTCTCGACCAGGAACCGGTAGCCGACACGCTGCCGTTTGCCGACCGTCGCAGTGTCCACTGCGATCACCTCACGGATGTCGTCGGTGGGCTCGAACCACTTCCCCAAGAAGATGTCGTCCACGACGCTGTCCGCGTCGCTCGCCTCCCAGAACCGCCCCGGAGTCATGGCGCGGAAGTCCACATCGGGACGAAGCAGTTGTCGTAGCGCATTTGCGTCCTTGCGCCCGAGCGCCTGCACGAACTCCTCCCCTACAGCCGGCATGTCACTCCCCCTGTGTGCGTCGATCGGACGCTTCGAATCTAACCCCGAGGCATCGACGCGCCCGAGATCAGGACAGTGCGGCTTCGACTACCCGGGCCGTGGCGAGAAGGAGCTCTTCTGCTCCCATCGGCCCGACCAGCTGAAGGCTGGCGGGAAGGGGTGAGCCGGCGACCGGCACCGGTTGTGCACTGCACGGCGTGCCGGCCGCGTTGAAGAGCGAGGTATGACGAGTGATTTCGATGGCCGTAGGCGTGATGTCGTCGGCGAGATCGTCGAGCCGAGGTGGAAAGACAGGAAGCGTGGGAAGGGCGAGCAGCTCGACTCGGTCGAACAGCGCGAGTAGCGAGCGACGCCAGCCCGCCAGCTGGTCGCGTGCGTCGTCGACCGCCCCCCGGAAGAGATCGGCCATCGCGACGACCTGGGCGACGTCAGGACCGACTCCTTGTGGATCGGTCTCAACCAGACCGTGGTCAACGTCCCACAGTTCCGCGAAGTAGATCACGGTGAAGCAGGTCGTCCCGGTGTCCCAGTCCGGGAGATCGAGCGAAACAACCTCGAGCTCGGCAGCCCGGAGGGCGGCATCGACGGCGACCTCGATCTCCGGACGACCCGACGTACGAAGGCGCCCGACGACGCGGGCCGGTGTGGAGGCTGGTGAGAATCCGGGCTCGAGCAGCTGCATCCCAAGGACGAGGCCCGCCACGTCGACGGCGAGCGGCCCGATCGTGTCCAGGCTCGGCGCCAACGGCCAGACACCGTCCAGCGGGACCCGTCCGTAGGTCGTCTTGAGGCCGCTCACCCCACAGCAGGCCGCCGGGATCCGGACCGATCCTCCCGTGTCCGATCCGAGGGCGACGTCTGCCTCGTCGGCCGCGACCGCCACCGCCGACCCACTCGACGATCCGCCCGGGATCAGGGTCGGGTCGAGGGGGTTGACCGGGGTGCCGAACCACGGGTTGGTGCCGATGGGCAGCATGGCCAATTCATGGAGGTTCGCCTTGCCCACCAGCCGGGCGCCGGCCGTGCGGCTACCGGTCAGGCAGGCCGCGTCCGACTTGGCCGGCTCCGCAGTGCGCTCGAGAGCCCGCGATCCGGCGGTCGTGGGGACTCCTTCGACGTCAATGATGTCCTTGACCGCGACCCTAGGCCCCGATCCGATGTGGTCCAGTTTCGTGATGAACGTCGTCATGGACTGCGTCCTCCGACGGCAATCTTCCGCAACCAAGTCAGTCCCGCAACCAAGGCAGTCCCGTCACCGAGTCAGCCTCGCAACTGAGTCAGTCCCGCAACCGAGTCACATCGAGGGCGACTCGGACGAAGCGATCTCGAAGATGGTCCACTCGGGTGGTCCCGACAGCGCGCCGCCTTGCATCACCTCGACGACCTTCGCGACCTCAGGAAGGGACTCCTCACGTTCCATGGCAGCCCTGTCCTCGAAGACTTCGGTGGCGATGAGCGAGTCGGGATCGGTGATGTCCCGGGCGATGTCGAAATGCACGACGCCGGGCATGTTGCGCGCCGAACGGACGACTTCGGTCATGGCGAGCACAAGGTCGTCGGACCGACCTGGCGCGCAGTGGACTTTGAAGCGGACGACGATCATCTGTTGCGGCTCCTTTGCGCTCCTCACGACACCGTGATCGTGAGAGCCTTTGGCAGGAACACCTCGTGGGCTGGATGGAACTCCGGGTTCACCTCGGCGTCGATGCCGAGCCCGGCCATCGCCGGGCCGAGACGGTCCTGGCCGAATGCCGCGAACGCACCCTCGTCCTCCCACGAGTCGAGGTTGTGGCAGTCGTCGCCTTCCCACCAGGTCACATGGGACAAGCCACCGGTCGGAGGGCTGTCGAGCCAGCCGACCTCCTTGCGCACCGCGTCGTACTGATCGCGTGTCACTCCCGGAAGCACAACGTGAACGATGACAGCCATGCGGACCCCCCTGTGCGTCGAAGGAAGCGGGTACTCCGACTTCCTCCCCTATTCGTCACCCCTGCGAACGACGGATCACCCGGGCAACCACGAGTCATCTGGGCAACGACGGATCACCCGGGCGAACGACCAGGCACCCGAACAACGAGTCACCTTGGCGGTTCGACAGCACCTTCGACCGGCACAGGGACCGGGACCGGCACCGGACCCGGGACGGCGACCCCAGACGTGATCTCCTCGAGCTCCCTGCCTCCGGTCTCGGGGAACAAGGTAGCGACGAGAAGGGCGGCAACCACCGGGCCGATGGAGAGGATGAGCACCGCTCTCGGCAGGTTGCCGGCCCCGCCGATGAGGGCGCCGGCGACGAGAAAGCTGGCGGCCTGACCGGTGTACCTGGCACCGCCGGCGAACGAGTTGCCGAACGCTCGCAGCTCGGTCGGAAACAGCTCCGCCCCGAACCCCGTTCCTGTGGGCCACGACCCGAACACCCCGACGTACACCAGGGCGAGCGACGCGAAGAGCGCGAGCTCCCCGTGAGCGAGACGGAAGAAGCAGAAGAACCCGAACACGGCGACCAGCATGAAGGAGCAGACGACCGGCTTGCGGCCGAGCCGGTCGCTCACCGACCCCGCCACCAGCAGCACCGGGATGGCGAGCGCGCCCGACGCCACGAGCGTCAAGCTGGCGGCCGAGGCCGACAGGTGACGCTGCGACTCCATGAAGTCCACGACGTAGACCGTCGCCTGCGCGGTGAGATTGGCGAGGACGGCGACGGTGCAGAGCAGGAGCAGCCGGCGGCGATGCGGAGCCCGGAAAATCTCGGCCCAGCTCCGTGCGACCGCGCCCCTTGACACGGCGGCGCGGTAACGCCCGGTCTCCTCCAGGGTGCGGCGAAGCCGCATGACCACGACGAGGACGGGCAGCGCGGCGACGTAGAGCCAGCGCCACGATAGGTGGAGCGGGCTCACCACCGTGCCGTTCAAGATGGCCGACCACCCCGTGCCGAGCGCCGAGAGCATGGCCATCCAACCGAACCCGAACCCACGCGCCCCCGCGGGGAGTTCCTCCGCCACGATCGTCCACACCAGCGTCGCCTGCACGACGAGAAAGAAGCGGGCGCAGAACTGCAGGGCCACGAAGCTTCCCAGGTCGGGCGCGAGCGCGGTGCCACCGGTCATCACCGTGTACGCCACGATCGACCCCAGCAGGATCCGGCGGCGTCCGTGCCGATCCGCCCGCCTGGCTGCCACCACTGCCGGGAGCGCACCGAGGTAGACGACGGCGATCCACACCGACGCGCTCGCCTGGCTGATCCCGAAGGTCTGGCGCAGCGGCTTGAGCGCCACCGTGATGATGTTGAAGTCGTAGCCCTCGAAGAATGTGGCTGCGCCCAACAACACGAGCAACCGCCAATGGGCGCTGGTGAGGAGGTGCCGTGAGCGCAGCAGTCCGGTGCCGCCGTCTGTGCCGGTCACTTCACGGCTCGTGCCTACCGGCCCTTCCACCTCGGGGAAACGGCCCGGGCCTCCACCGCTTGCGCCCCCGGTGGCCTCCCGGTTACCGGGTGACCGGGTCAATGGGTTACCGGGTCATGGCGCCGGGATCAGGTTGCAGGCGGGATGTTCTGGTTGTGGCGGAAGACGTTCTCCGGGTCCCACGTCTTCTTGAGCGCCTGGAGACGGGCGAATTTCTCGGGACCGAACGCGGCCTCCACCCGTCCAGGGCCCTCGTCGCCGATGAAATTGAGATAGACGCGACCGGTCGTCCACGGCTTCATGGCACTCGACAGGGAGCGTGTGAAGGCGATGTTCTTCTCGGTGTCGGCCGCGTCTGCCCACATCGACAGGTAGTGGATGTTCCACGGGGCGGTGCGCTGCCCGAACGCGGTGGCGTCCTCGTCGATGCGGGCCACCGCCCCACCGCCGGGGATGACGATGATCTGCGTGAGCGGCGAGACCGGCGCGGTGGCCTGAGAGCACAGCACCTCGGTGGCCTCGTCGGGCAGCTCGGCCAGGAAGTCACCTGACCAGTAGTTGAGCATGCCCTTCGGGTTGCCCGGGTCGATCAGCTGCTGCACCGCCACGTACGGCATCGGTTGGACGAGGTCGACACCGGGAGGGCCGAACTCACGCAGCGGGGCGAGCGCCTTGGCGCCCTCGTCGAGATCGCCGCTGTAACACACGATCACACCGACCACCGGGTGGCCGCGCACCGGCTCGGGCACGAACTCCTCGGGCGGGGCGGTGATGAACGCCAGCCCGGTTCCGAGCTCTTCGGGTGCCTTCAGCATGAAGTCCCGCCAGAAGCGCACGAGCGGCGCGGCCATCGCGGCCGGCCACACGAGCATGCCTCCCAACACGATGGGGCCGACCGGGTGCAGCCGGAAGTGGAAGGCGGTGACGACGCCGAAGTTGCCGCCGCCGCCGCGAAGCCCCCAGAACAACTCGCTGTTCTCGTCCTCCGAGGCCACGACCTGACGCCCGTCCGCCGTGACCACCTCGGCCTTGACCAGGTTGTCGCAGGCGAAGCCGAGCGAACGCTCCAGCCAACCGCTCCCGCTTCCGAGCGCAAGTCCCGCGATCCCGGTGGACGAGACGCGACCGCCGGTGAGGGCGAGGCCGTGCTCCTGGGTGGCCGCGTCCAGCTCGCCCCAGGTGAGACCGCCCTCGGCCCGCACGGTGCGGTTGGTCGGATCGATGTCGATGCCCTTCATGCCCCGCAGGTCGACGCACACGCCGGAATCGACGACGGCCGAGCCTGTGACCCCGTGCCCGCCGCCGTACACGGAGAGCGGCAAGGAATGTTCCTTCGCCAGGCCGATCGCGGCGGCGACATCGTCGGCGCACGAACACCGGGCGATGAGCGCGGGAGACCGGTCGACGAGGCCGTTGAAGACCTGTCGGGCGTCGTCGTAGAGCTCGTGGTCGGGGTGGACCAGCTCCCCCCGGAAGCCGGGAACGGAGAAGGACGTGGTCGGAGTGTGCGACATCGCTGCCTCTCGATCGTGAAGGCGCCCCCCTGGCGCGATTGAGCGGCCCGATCGTACCGACGTCCCCCTTGGCGCGCTCGGAATTCACATGAAGAATCGGTTGGGGTCATGAAATGTTTATACGGAAGGTAGCGAGTAGTAGCGAATATTGTTCGCAGTGGGCGAGTGGGATGCGCCTCACCGATTGGGCTCGCTCTCAGCGCGTCCACCCTAAAACTGCCTACCGCTGATGGAGGGAAAGGACGCTGCCAGCGCCTGCCCGGTAGGTCAGCGTCCGGAAGATTTGGTGAAAGAACCGGCCCACCGCCTCGACGGGCGGTCTCGGCTTGTAGGCCAAAGGGTCCTCCCATGACCAGAGAACAGACCTCGATCGGGAGATTGCCCGGCTCGCCCAGTGGGCAGCTCAAAGTGGTCGTCCTGTGGTCAGGGTTTGAAGCCGAGGTCGGTTCAGCCCTGCATGGCGCCCGGCGTCGGGTTCGACGCCTCCTCTCCGAACCTTTCCGTGACGGCCATCGTCGTCGAGTACCGAGACCGACTGGGCCGGATGAACACCGAGCTCGGGAGGGCTGCTCTACCGGCGTGCGGTCGTACCCTTGTCGTCCCGGACGAAGGTGAGGGAACCGACGACCCTGGGCGCGACATGGTCGAGGTGCTCACCTCCTTCTGCGCTCGCCTCTCTGGGCGCCGCTCGGCTCGTCACCGGGCGGGGAAGGCCCGGCGGTGCGCGAAAGGAGGTGTCGGTCCTAAGGCACTGTTACAGGCAGATGGGACGATCGGAACGTGAAAATCGATCTGCCGGATTGGTCGCGACAGAAAGTCGAGAAGAGGGCGTTCGCGCACGCTTGGGAGCTCGCCCTCGAGTACGGCCACGACCCGAGCGAGGCCTGCATCGAACGTCTGGTCGTCAACATGTTGCGCCACGAATTCACGGACTACGACGCGGACCAGGGCCAGGAGGCGAAACGCCGGAGTTGCGTGGCGATCGCCGAACGTTTCCCGTGGCTCGCAGCCGAATGTGGTCGCCAGATCGACCAGCGGAGATGCGAGGAAGCCGAGGCGGCCCGGTGGCGTGAGATGGCCGAGCTGATGGAACAAGAGCGGGCGCAGCGTGTCGCACAACGGAGCCGAGCGTCCCGGGAGGCCATCGTCCGTATGCCGGTGGGAACGAAGGTGTTGGCGCGGGTGGCGGGTCGAGAGCGGGCAGGGACGATCGTGTGGCAGGGGAGAGCCCGAGTCGACGTGGCCTACACCCTCAAGAGCGGCCAGGAACGCACGAGGCGTCTCTACGCCACGGAGGTGCGAGTGGCCGAACCCCGATGAGACGGCGCCCCCTTCGCCCGATCGCCGCCGCGTTCGTCGTGGCCGCTCCGTCGGGCGCTCGGGTCCGAACCCGCCTCGTCGTGAACGACACCGATGCCGCGGTGCTGAGCGAGCTCGCGCGGTATCTCGGCTCGCTCGCCGGCCACGACCTCGCCCGTCGGTGCCGGGAGGGCCCGCTGGACGCGAAAGGACGGGGCGTCTCCCGCCGGGAGCGCAAGAGGCACCTGACGACGAAGTCTTCGTCGCGGTGGGCTGGGGCGATCACCCGGACGACCGAAGACTCCTGGCAGCTCGGCTCTCGCAACCTGGTGGCAGAGGGGCGCAGTCTTCGGGCCCGGTGTAGCCGCATCGAACAGCGATTGGCGGTGCCGGTTGGTGAACGCCTCGGACGGCGGCGGGGATACGGCTCGCAGGCCGAACGATTCGCAAAACAGCAGCGCCTCCAGGTGCTGCGCGCTCGCCTTCGGGCGGTCGAGTCCCGCCTTCGAGCCGGACGGGTGTCGGTGTGCCGGGGAGGTGCCCGCTTGGCCAAGGTGCGCCACCACCTCCACGCCACCGGAGGAGATGAAGACGCCTGGCGGGGCCGGTGGGAGTCGGCGCGGATGTTCATCACTGCCGACGGCGAGGCCGACAAGGCATTCGGCAACGAGACCATCCGGTGGCACCCAGACGAACAGTGGCTCGAGATCAAGCTCCCGGAATCGTTGTCCCACCTCGCCAACCGGCCCCATGGCCGCTATCGGCTGTCGGGTGCCGTCGCGTTCAGCTACCGGGCCGCCGAGGTGGGCGCCCAGGCTGCTTCGGGTGCGGTCCGCTACGACGTCTTCTTCGATCCGGGACGAGATCGTTGGTATTTTGGACGCCTCGTGGAAGACCCCGCAGTGCACCGCCACCTCCGTCGAGGAGCTGCGCTCCGACCCGGTGCTGGCGGTCGACGTCAACGCGGGCCATCTGGCGTGCGTCGTCGTCGACCCCTCGGGCAACCCCGTGGGGCCGCCCCGGACGATCCCCCTCGAAACGAGCGGGTTGGCACAGGCCCGGCGCGACGGCCGCACGAGAGCGGCGATCTCCGAACTCCTTCGGATCGCCAAAGCGCACGGCTGCTCCGCTGTCGTGATCGAAAACCTCAACTTCGCCGAGGCCCGGGTCGAGGGGCGTGAACGCTCGGATCGTCGCCCGAGCCGAGGCAAGCACGGACGAGCGTTCCGGCGCATGGTGGCCGGCATCCCCACAAGACGCTTCCGGGACCGGCTCACCCAGATGGCCGCCAACCGGGGCATGTCGGTGATCGCCGTGGACCCCGCCTACACCTCGATGTGGGGAGCGGAGCACTGGCTCGCCCCCCTCAGACAAGACTTCTCGCCGGTCACGGCGGTGAGTGGACATCACGCCGCGGCGGTCGTGATCGGCAGACGCGGGCTCGGACAGCGAGCACGGCGACGGGGATGGTGTGACCGCGACCGACCAGAGGATCGGGACCGGAGAGCTGCCGACTCCGCCATGGGGGCCATACCGGCGGTATCCGGTCTGCCCGAGCCGCGATTGAGGGAAACTGGGACCCGCAAGGCCCGAGGGCAGCTGCAACAGCGGCAAAAGACCCTTTGGGCCGAACGGGCAAGCCCCGGCTCCCAGGGGGCGAAGACCGTTCGCGCCGCCCCGTGGTAGCGATGTCGTATTCGCTACCACGTTAAGGAACGGTGGTCGACATGCAGAGAGTGGTCGTTCTCGGGGCGGGGTTCGCCGGTTTGGAGCTGGCGACACGATTGTCGGAGGCGGTCCCCGACGAGGCGCATGTGGTGCTGATCGACCAAGCACCCTGGTTCATGTTCGGGTTCTCCAAGCTCGACGTGCTCTTCGGCCGCAAACGGCCGGACGACGTGAAGCTCCATTACGACCGCCTCGCCAAGCCGGGGGTCGAGTTCCGGTGCGAGCGGATCACCGCCATCGACCCCGAGCGTCGACGCGTCGTCACCGATGCGGACACCTACGACGCGGACGTCCTCGTGGTGGCGCTCGGGGCCGACCTCGACCCGGCGGCCACGCCGGGCCTCGAGGCGGCCGGGTACGAGTTCTACACGCCGTCGGGGGCGGAGCGCCTGCGCGACGCCTTGCCGTCGTTCGACTCCGGAGCCGTCGTGATCAGCGTCCTCGGGGGCTTCTTCAAGTGCCCGCCCGCGCCGTACGAGACCGCGCTCATGCTGCACGACTACCTCGCTCGCAGGGGCGTGCGCGACCGTGCCTCGATCACGCTGTTCACCCCTCTCTCCATGCCGATCCCGATCTCGACCGAGACCTCGTCGGCCATCGTGGGCGCATTGGACGAACGGGACATCGAGTTCTGCCCCGAGTCACTGGTCAGTCACCTCGATCCCAGAGCGAAGGTGGCGCATCTGCGCGACGGCCGCAGCATCGGTTTCGATCTGTTCATGGCGATCCCGATCCACAGAGCCCCTCCGGTGGTGGAGGAATCGGGCCTCACAGAAGACGGCTGGATCCCCGTGGACCCGGCCACCTTCGCTACCCGGTTCCCGGGTGTGTACGCCGTGGGCGACGTGACGAGCGCGCCGGTTCCCCGCGCCGGTGTGATCGCGGAGGGAGAAGCTGCCGTGGTCGCCGACACGATCATCGCCGCCATCCGGTCGGGAGAACCACCTCCTCCGTACCAGGGGAAGGCGGTCTGCTACATCGAGTTCGGCGGCGACGAGGTGGCCAAGGTGGACGTGAACTTCCTGTCCGGTGCGCAACCCACCGCCGTCTACCATCCGCCGTCGGTGGACCTGGCCGGCGAGAAGGCGCACTTCGGGTCGAGTCGCCGGGCCCGCTGGTTCGGCTACTGACGAGCCGGCGCCTCGACACCGACGTCGCGGAGATCCATCCCATGCCCCCAAGAGACTCCGACGACCGGGCGTGGCTTTCGTACGACTCCGTCGCAGAGACCTACGAACGCGTCGCCGTCCCATGGTTCACACCTATGGCTCGCGATCTGGTCGCCGCGGCCGGGATGTCCGCGGGGATGCGCGTGCTCGACGTCGGAACGGGAACGGGACTGACGGCGGGACTCGCGGCCGAACGCATCGGACTGACCCGCCCGGTGGTGGGGGTCGATCCGTCGCTACGCATGCTCGGCCTGGCGCGGAGGCGTCCGGGCGTCACCGTCGTGCGGGCCGGGGTCCCCGGTCTTCCCTTCTCCGATGCCACCTTCGACGTCGCGCTCGCCAACCTCGTCCTCTCCCACTTTCCCGATCTCGACCACGGCCTGGCCGACCTTCGACGAGTCCTTCGTCCTGGCGGGCGCGTCGGAGTGACCGCGTGGGGGCCGGGTGTCGCCGACGAGGACGACGACGGGACCGAAGCGGACCAGATCGTGGCGTCGGTGCGCGAGCAGTGCGGGATGTCCTCGAACGCACCGGTGGCGGGGGCCCCGTGGGAGGAGCGCTTGCGCAGCAAGGCGGAGTTGCGCGGTGCGCTCACCGCAGCAGGATTTGACGACGTCGAGGCGCGCCTTTCGACCTACCGCACCACGTTCCGGGTCGACGACTTCCTGGCCGGGTGGGGAGGCCTCGGGCGTTACCTGCGCTGGCACGCCGGCTTGGAGCGCTGGCACGACTTCTCGGAGCGAGCCGCGACGGCCCTTCGGGCGCGTTTTGGCGAGACCGTCGTCGTGGTGAAGCAGCTATGGGTGACGACGGCGACGCGGCCCATCGTCGGTGAGTGAGGTCGACCGGGGGATGGACGTCGTCGTAGTGTCGCCGCGGCATGGAGTACGACGAGTACGTGGCGGCGGTGAGGGCCGAGATCGACGGCTTCGTCCAGGCCGTCGCGGCGTGTCCCGCCCGCGCTGCGGTGCCGACGTGTCCCGATTGGACCGTCGCCGACCTCGCCGAGCACGTGGGGCAGTTCTGCGGCTTCTGGACCCACGTCCTGTGCGAGGGAACGGGCCGACCCAAGACTCCGTTCAAAGTCGAGCCTGACGGCGCACCGCTCGCGGGGTGGCTGGAGGAGCTGGGCGGATTCCTCGTCGCCGAGCTGTCGGCGACGCCGAGCCCGGCCCGTGTGTGGACGTGGTACGAGGCCGACCAGTCGGCTGCGTTCGTGGCGCGCCGGAGCGCGCACGAATTAGCGGTCCATCGCTACGACGCGCAATCGGCTTTGGGCGCATGCCGCCCGATCCCACGCGGGCTGGCGGCGGACGGGATCGACGAGGTACTGACCGTCCTGGTCGAAGCCCGACCGCGTACCGGCCAGTCGGCAGGTGCTTCGATGCATGTGGCCGCCACCGACGCCGGATCCGAGTGGTTCGTGACCCTGCTCCCGGACCGGATCGACGTCGAGCGCCGCGGCCCAACCGACCAGCGTCGTCCCGCTGACGAGCACGCGCCGGCTGACCTGAACCTGAACGGCGCGGCGTCGGATCTCGAGCTCCTGCTCTACGGCCGCCCGACCCTCGGGGACGTGGAGCGCCGGGGCGACCCGGCCGTGCTCGAGGCGTGGCGCCGAGAATTCCTCTTCTGACCCAGCCGTGTCGGCCGGGGACCGAAAGCCTTCGGCCCGGGCCGCTCGTCTGCAGCCCGACCGAGCTCCTCGACCCGTATCGTGGAGCCCGTGGGTCCACACGGGGGCGAAGACGACGCCAAGGACTGGGGCGCCGGTGAGGTGCACGACTGGGGTGTGCCTCCGCCCGGTCGCGATGTGCCGTTGTCGGTGCCGTCCGGCATCGCTTCGGTGTCCGACGCGTCGGGCGGAGCGTTCGGGATCAGCCCCCTGTTGTTCGAGCCGGCCAAGTCCACACCCCTCGAGGAAGACGAGCCCGAGCCGTCGATTCCTCCGGTGGTGCTCTGGGCCATGGAGGACCGGAAGCATTCGTCGTGGCGCCCCGGTTCCGAAGAGGAGGGCGAGGTTCGGTGCCGCCTCGGCTCGGGCGACCGCGCCGTCTTCGTGATCGACGACGGCAGGGATCACTGCATGATCGGACGGCTCGTGGGTGAGGACTCGGACGCATGCGTCTACTGCCTGGTGGGACGGATCGCCCGCGACGTGTTCCTCGAGCTCAGGGACGGTGTGGTCCCGCTGGAGGACTCGTTCGCCGACGCCCGGGACATCTCGTTGGCCGCGGTGTTCGAGAGCGACACCGCCTCGAACGTGGTGCTCGTCCAGCACTACCGCCAGGCCCAGGACGTCCCGGTGGAATACCTGCCGGGCGGCGCGTTCCTCGAGTTCACCGACGAGGGTTGACCACGCGCTACCGGTCCCCGGACGAGGACAGCGCCCGCTGGTTCGACTTCCCCTTCAGGGACGGGGACATCGTGATCAGCACCCGGTCGAAATCGGGCACGACATGGGTGCAGATGATCTGCGCCCTCCTGGTGTTCCAGACGCCGCAGCTGCCCGACTCCCTGGGACGGCTCTCGCCGTGGCTCGACTGGGTGATCACGCCAAGAGACGAGGTGTGCGCGCAGCTGGCCGCGCAGACGCATCGACGGTTCATCAAGACGCACACCCCACTGGACGGCCTCCCCCTCGATGCCCGTGCGACCTATGTCGTCGTGGCGCGGAACCCCTTGGACATGGCGGTCTCGCTCTACCACCACTCACGCAACCTCGACCGACGGCGCGTCCACGCGCTCACCGGGCAACCTTCGTCGGCGATCGACCGGTTTCCGCGAACGTCTCTCCGCGAGTGGCTCCTCGGCTGGATCGCGTGGTCCGGGAGCCCCCAGGAGGAGCTCGACTCCCTTCCCGGAGTCATGTGGCACCTTTCGGATGCATGGTCGAGAAGGACACTGCCGTACGTCACCCTCGTCCACTACGACGACCTTGCATCGGATCTCGAGGGCGAAATGCGCCGGCTCGCCCGGTACCTGGGGATCGACGTCGCCGAGGAACGCTGGCCCGTTCTGGTCGACGCGGCGCGCTTCGACCGGATGCAGGCGGCGGCCACCGAGCTCATCGACCCTTTCGACGTCTTGAAGGACAAGACGCAGTTCTTCCGCCGGGGTACCTCGGGGGCGGCGCTCGAAGTGCTGTCGAACGACGACCTGGCTCGATACCGCCAGCGCGCCGGACAATTGGCTCCTCCCGACCTGCTGCGATGGCTCCACCGGGAAGAGGGATCGTTCCCGGGGATCCCGAGCGACCCCGAATGAGACCGGCGTGAGCTCGTTGCTGATCGAGAGGTCCGCCTGACCGCCACCCACGACCGGGACGTCGACGGACTCGGGCTTCATCGGTGTGGTATGCCCCGGCCTCGCCGGTAATCGTGGTGAACGACCCGCTACCCGCCCCGCGCCGCTCGCACCGCGTCGACGAGAGACAGCAGGCCCCGGACGTCGATCGGCTTGGCCAGAAAGCCGATCACGCCCCGGCCGAGCAGCTGCCGAACGGTGTGTGTCGGGGCGTCCGCTCCGACCACGGCGACCGGGATCTGGGCCGTGGCCGCGTCGTCGCCGAGGCGATCGAGCACCGCAGCTCCGGTCATGTCCGGCAGCTGCAAGTCGAGCAAGATGAGGTCCGGCCGGTGCTCGCGCGCCAGGTCTACTCCGAGTTGCCCCTGCATGGCCGGGACGACCTCGGTGCCCGGCCGACGCGACAGCACCCGCTCCACCAGGTCGAGTGTGGCGAGGTTCTCCTCGATCAACAGGACGCGGAAGGTATGGCGCGCCGTCGCGGGGAGGTCCTGGTGCGGGTCCGAGGACCGTGCTCCTGCTCCTTCGGCGCGTCCGGCGGCCGTGTCGTCCACCACGAGCGCCCCCCCTGGGTCGGCGGCGACGATGGCGTTCGGGACGACCTCGGGCAGGTCGACGAAGAACGTGCTT
>Ga0307477_10000527_pt1 | contig 41427 bp, 36 predicted proteins | sample atmos_gasesECM2C_FD_203316 | JGI IMG/M metagenome (GOLD analysis project Ga0307477, IMG submission 203316) | Hardwood forest soil microbial communities from Morgan-Monroe State Forest, Indiana, United States - atmos_gasesECM2C_515 | ecosystem: Environmental > Terrestrial > Soil > Temperate... | reverse complement strand
CGCGCCTGCAATGGTGGCTGCAGGCGGGTCAGTACACGTACACACCCGATCGACGGCCGCTCCTGGGGCCGACCCGTATCCCCGGGCTCGCGCTGAACACCGGTTACAGTGGCCACGGCATCATGGGAAGCATCGGCGGCAGCCGGCGTGCGGTCGATGCGATCACCGGCAAGATCGCGCCGGCCGACAATCCATTCCGGCCCGAGCGAGCGATGCAAAGTCGCGCCTTCGACGTGCTTTAGCGGGTCGAGCACGGCGACCCTTTAGACTTTCGCGGAATGGAAGGGGAGCGGACCGAACAGGAACTGCAGCGACGTCAGAAGCTGACGGCGCTTCGGTCCCAGGGCATCGAGCCGTACCAGAGCCGCTTCGACCGCACCCACAGCTCGGCCGAGGCGCTCGCGCTCTTCGAGCACGTCGAAAAATCGGGAGGAGCCGAAGCCCGAAGCGATCGTGTCGCGCTCGCCGGCCGCCTGGTCGCCATCCGCGTGATGGGGAAAGCCACCTTCGCCCATATCCAGGACTTTGCCGGTCGGATCCAGCTTCTCGCGAAAGTCGACAAGCTCGGGGAGGAGGCGTACAAGCTATTCACGGACCTCGACCTGGGCGACATCGTCGGCGTGCACGGCACGCTTTTCCGGACCAAGCGCGGCGAGATCACGTGTGAGCTCGAGGATTACGTGCTGCTGGCGAAGGCCCTACGGCCGCTGCCGGAGAAGTATCACGGCTTAAAGGACAAAGAACTCCGCTACCGGCAGCGCTATCTCGACCTGATCGCCAACCCCGAGGTGATGGATGTGTTCCTCGCCCGCAGCCGGATGGTCGAGGAGACGAGAACATTCATGAAAGCGCGCGGGTTCGTCGAGGTGGAGACGCCGGTGCTGCAGGCCCTGGCCGGTGGCGCGGCGGCACGGCCCTTTCGGACCCATCACAACGCGCTGGACATGGATCTCTACCTTCGAATCGCGCTCGAGCTGTATCTGAAGCGGTTGATCATCGGTGGCTTCGACCGCGTCTACGAGATCGGCCGGATTTTCCGCAACGAAGGGATGGACCAATGGCATAGCCCGGAGTACACGATGCTCGAGCTGTACCAGGCGTACACCGACGTCGAGGGGATGCTCGAACTCACCGAATCGCTCGTCATCCATCTTGTCGAGCGCGTAAAGGGCACGCCCACGATCCACTACCAGGGACAGGAGATCACGTTCAGCCGGCCCTTCAAACGCATGGAGATGGTGGAGGCGGTCAGCCAGGTGGTCGGCGAGGACCTGTCGAAGGCCGACCTGCCGACGCTCCAGGGTCTCATCAAGAAGTACAACATCGAGCCCAAGCCGGGGCTTGGTTGGGGCGGCCTGGTTGCGGAGCTGTTCGAAGAATTGGTCCAGGACACCCTGGTGCAGCCGACGTTCGTCCTCGGCCACCCCGTCGAGGTGTCACCGCTGGCGCGGCGACGTACCAGCGATCCGCGGATCACCGATCGCTTCGAGCTCTTCATCGCCGGGGAGGAGATCGCCAATGCCTTCTCCGAGCTAAACGACCCGGATGACCAGCGCGCCCGGTTCGTCGACCAGGCCCGCGCCCGGGCCGCCGGCGACGAGGAGACGCATCCGATGGATGAGGACTTCCTGAGCGCACTCGAGTACGGCTTCCCGCCAACCGGGGGTATGGGGCTGGGCGTCGACCGCCTGGCCGCGATCATCACCGACCAACCCTCGATTCGTGACGTCATCCTCTTCCCGCACCTGCGTACCCGCCATGCTGAGCCTTAGCTTCATCCGGGAGCACCCGGACATCGTCAAAGAGGGCGCTCGCAAGAAGGGCGAGCAGGCGCCAGTCGACGAGATCCTGCGTCTCGATGCCGAGCGCCGGGAGGCGGTGACCAAACTAGAGCAGCTGAAAGCCGAGCAGAACCGGCGGTCGGCGGCCATGGCAAAGGCTCGCGACGAGAAGGCGGTCGAGGAACTCCGTCTCCTGCGCGATGAGGTCAAGGCCCTGGAACAGAGGGTCGCACCGATCGATACGCGGCTTAACGCTCTCCTGCTTGAAGTACCGAACCCACCGGACGTCTCGGTGCCGGAAGGTAAAGACGCTATGGGCAACGTGACCGTTCGCACTTGGGGTATCGAAGGCCGCAAGCCGCCCAGCTTCTCAATGCGACCCCACTATGAACTCGCCGAGCGACTGGGCATCATCGATGTCGAACGCGCGGTCAAAGTCACCGGTTCTCGCTTCGTCTTCTTGAAGGGCGCGGGGGCGCGGCTCGAGCGCGCGCTCATCAACTTCATGATGGATCTGCACATTCGCGAGCACGCCTACACGGAGATCCTGCCGCCCCAGTTGGTCAACCGCGCCTCGATGATCGCCACCGGCCAGCTTCCGAAGTTCGAAGAGGACGCATTCCGGATCGAGAAGCGCGATCTCTTTCTGATCCCGACTGCAGAGGTTCCCGTCACGAACCTTTATCGAGATGAGGTCCTCGACGCCAAGGACTTGCCCATCAAGCAGGTCGCCTGGTCGACGAACTTTCGCAGCGAAGCCGGCGCGGCCGGCAAGGATACTCGCGGCTACATCCGCGTCCATCAGTTCAACAAGGTAGAGCTCGTGAAATTCGTCGAGCCAGCCACCTCGATGGACGAACTCGAAACACTGGTCAAGGAGGCGGAGTCCGTTCTCCAGAAGTTGGAAGTCCCATATCGGGTGCTGCTGATGTGCACCGGCGACATGGGGTTTGCTCAGTGGAAGAAATATGACCTCGAAGCCTATGCCCCCGGGGATGACCGCTACCTGGAGGTGTCGTCCTGTTCGAACTTCGGCGACTTCCAGGCGCGTCGGGCGAATATCCGGTATCGGGAAAAGGGCGGCAAACCGCAGTTTGTGCACACTCTCAACGGATCGGGCCTGGCTCTCCCACGCACGGTTGCCGCGATCATCGAGAATTACCAGCAGGAGGACGGCACCATCCGAGTACCCACGGCGCTGCGCACCTACATGGGCGGCCTCAACGTCATCCGGTGAGCGGTGCCGCGCCGGAGACTGAACGCGAGCGCCAGCTCCGGCAGCTTGCCGGCCGCCTTCTGACCTGGCCGGATCCTGAAGGCCCAGCGACAGCCGATTTGACCCTCGGCTATCCCGAGGAATTGCCACCTGAACTTGTCGATCGGACGGAGCTGAGGTTCATCGGCAGCGTTGTTCGTCGTCGCGCGGGCGAGTTGGTCGGTGCTGAGATGATCTTCGATGGTCAGGGAGACCCCGACGCCGTCGCCGCCGACTACGCGACCACCCTCGTCGGACTCGGTTGGGAGCGGATCGAGCAACCGCGCCCGCCAGGTGGCGGTTTCCAGCATCGCGCCATGATGGGATCGACGCTGCTTGTCGATAAAGGCAAGTCGGCGACGGTCTACCTTCATGCAGCCGACCGAGAAGACGGCGGCGCCGAACTTCGAGTTCGGTACGACCCCGTGCACGCGCCAGAGGCCCTGGCCAACATTCGTCGCGGCACGCATCACGAAGAGTCGGTGCTTCCGACGCTAAAGCCACCGCCCGGAGTCAAGTTGCAGCCCGAGGGTACCGGTGGCGGCGGAGGGACCTGGAGATCGGATGCCCGAGCCCACACCGAGATGGCTTCAAGCGAACTGGAAGCCCACTTCGCCAGACAACTCGAGGTGGCCGGCTGGGGACGCCTGAGCGGATCGGCCGATGAATTCTTTGCCTGGAGCAGCTGGCTGGTCCCATCCGTCCCGACGGCGAGAGAATCGCGCGGCGTGCTGTTGGTGCTGGCCGCCTTCCCCGGCTGGCGCAAGCTCTCGCTGCAGGCTGAGCTGGTCCCGGGAAGCGACCACCGGCCCGGCGCGAGTCGCTGGAGCGGCTACGCGGTCAGTAGCCTGATCGGCTAGCTCCGAAACGGCGGAAGGAAACCGCCGACAGCAGGTTTGCACATGGCAGATGGCCTTGCGCAATCCGACCGAGAGTCTCGAACCGCGGCCGCGTCCTTACTGGCAAAGCGCACCAATCAAGGTGCAATTTGGGGGGATGGCCGAGGATCTGGTGGCAGTCACCCTGGAAGCGGCGGGGAGGGGCTCAGCCACGATCGCCCGCCCGATAGTCGACCGGGGTATCGATCTGTATTTGCGGCGCCTCCGATCTCTCCTGACGCTTCCCCTCCAGGTCAAGGCCTTTCAGCACCTCGACGCGGATGGCAACGGCACTCTTGATCTTCCCGTAACGGATCTCAGCGACGATCCCAGAGGCACGTTGGCCATCGTCCATCTGCCCGCGCCTTATGACCAGCTCTACGGGAGCTTCTTCCTAATTCCGGTTGCCGAGTTTCGCGAGCGCTGCCGTCGTCGCGTCGTTCACGGCGAAGACTGTTTCTCCTTTGTGGGCGACTTTTCTGGCGGCTTGAAAGATGAGTGGAGCGAGCGCCTTGTTGATATCAACGCTCTGCCGGAGTGGTTGTCATCGGTTGCCGGCTGGTCGACGCCCATTCCGCCTGTCCCAGACGGTCCGCGGGGTGACCGCATCGTTTACGGGAATGCTCCCATGCAGTTGCGCGGTGACATCGGTCGACTGTGGGCGGCGACTGAGCTCGAGCGCGCCGGCGGCGGGTTCATCGCGATTGCCGAAGATCGGGTCCGCCTGGATACGGTTACCTTTCTCATTCATGACCTCCGAAGCCGGCGGTTTGCGGGCCTGCACATACGAACCGGCAGAGTGACGCCTGATCGCCGGGTCCATTTCGAGGTGCATCGCGCGCCATTTTTCATCGATGACAGCCTCTACGTCTTACAGGTGCTGCTGCGGCCCGATGATCGTCCTCACGACTTCTGCCTTCTGTTCCCTTCCGACGCGCTTCCGGGTCTTGGGTATTCGCAGACGATCACCCTTGACCCGCTCACGAAGCGGTTCCAGCCGTATCGAGTACCCACTGATGAGGCGGCCCAGCTGTTCCTGACCAAGGTATTCGGCGCCTGACCGCACGTATGATTGATGGTCGCCGGAGGGATGGCCGAGTGGTCGATGGCGGTGGTCTTGAAAACCACTAAGGTGCAAGCCTTCGGGGGTTCGAATCCCTCTCCCTCCGCCAGCGCGCTTTTTCGAAGGCGCCTCTCGCGATAGGCTGAATACGAAAACCGGTCCATTGGGCCGGTTTTCGGCGTTTTCTGGGCGCTGTCAAAAAGGCGCCAGGCAGCCGCAAAGGAGAGGTGAAGGTGTCGGGAAAAAGTCCAAAACCACTGGGTTTTTCGCAAACCACTGTGGCGCCGAAATACGCTGGACCACTCAAGGGACCACTTGGGTTTTTGCCCGTGGCTGGGCCCAAGGGGTTGCCGGGGCGGCCTCGTGCCGTGCCGGAGCGGTTGCTCCGTCCGCTTGCCATCGCCGAGGATCGCGAGCAAGAGGCGGCCCGCGCAACCGTGGTGCCCGCTGTCGACGGCCCTACGGAGGCCAGGCTTGAGCCGCTGGTACGCGAATGGCTGCTCGACCTTCAGGTGCTGGGCCGCAGCCCGAAGACGATCGACTGGTACCGCAAGCACATGCATGGCTACTTCCAGCAGCGCTTGGCGAGGAGCCTCGATCAGCTCACGGCCTCGGAACTGAAGGGCTACCTCGCTGCGATCCAGGCGCGGGGCCTTGCCGAAAACACGGTGCACGGCGCGTTCCAGACGATCAAGGCGTTCGCCAACTGGGCGGTCCGCGAAGGCTACCGAGTCGACTCGGCGCTGCTCCGAGTTCGCGCCCCGAGAGTCGCCGTCAAGGAAATGGAGACCTACTCAAACGCCCAGCTCGAGACTCTTCTCCAAGCGGTGCCTGCCGGCTGGTCGGCCCTGGCCGCCCAGATCCTACTTGGCACTGGCATGCGGCTCGGCGAACTCTGTGCCCTTGAGCTGGAGGACGTGGAGGAGGACGGGGAGGCTATGTTCCTCAAGATCCGCCGCGGGAAGGGTGCGAAGTTCCGCCGCGTCCCGGTGAGCCACCGGCTGCGTCGCGAGCTCTTGCGCTACGTGAACCGAATGCGACCCGACAGTGGCAGTACGAACCTCCTGCTGCTCCGCGACGGCCGGCCGGTCGACGTCGAGTGTGTTTCGGACCTCTTCCAGCGCACCCGCCGACGCATCGGCTTCCGGGTCCACGCCCACAAGTTCCGCCACACGTTCGCCACCGAATACCTACGCAACGGCGGCGAGATCGAGCGGCTGCGTCGCATCCTCGGCCACACGACCTACGTCATGGTCATGCGGTATGTTCACTTGGACAAGGGCGACCTCTACCAGGATTTCAACCAGCGGTCGCCCTTCTAAGGAGCTATTGACCGAGAACGTACACCAGGAATCTGGCGCCCGGACTGCATCACATGGGGCACAATTGTGCGGCGTAGATGTCGATCCGTGCTCTTCTGCGTCGGTCTTGTGGCGGTCCGTCGGTTGCCCTTCAGTTGTCGCGGCAAATGCTGTGGCCTTCCGAACTGTTGTATCCTGCGCTCGAACTGGCAGAGCTGACCACGAGGTCTTGGGCGCGGGAATCTCAACTACCGCTAGGGGGGCGGCCCGGGGAGCCTCCGCCCAAGCGGGACTCACCTGAAATCGCGGGAGCACGCATGACTCGCAGCGACTTACTTAAGAAGATGTTCCAGAGTTACCGGAACGGAGACCACACGGGCTTCTCGGCGGCCGCTCAGCAGGTGATAGACGACGAGCGAAAGAAGAATCACGTGATTCTCGCCAACGAACTTGAACGGCTTCTCTCGAACGGAGCGGTGGCACGACCATTACATTCGGGCAACCTTAGGCCTTTGCCGAAGGCCCGCGAAGATGCTCCGCTGCTGCGACTTGAAGAGCCAAGTCGATCGTTCCAGGAGTTAGTCCTAAAGCCCGAAACTCGCAAGAATCTACTCCAAGTAGTGTCGGAGTTCCGTAGCGGCTCCGTTCTCCATGCACACGCAATGCGGCCCCGGAGTCATCTGCTGTTCGTCGGGCCGCCTGGCTGCGGTAAGTCCGTCACCGCCGAAGCAATTGCCATGGAGTTAGGTCTGCCGCTGGCTAAGGTTCATCTTGCAACTGTGGTCTCTTCTTACCTTGGTGAGACATCTCGTAATTTGGAAGCCATCTTCCGATTTTGCGAACAGGGAAGCTGGGTCCTTCTTTTCGACGAATTCGACGCACTTGCCAAAGAGAGATCGGATAGGGCGGAGCATGGCGAGCTGAAAAGAGTCGTAACCGCCTTTCTGCAACTGCTCGACGGCTTTCATGGTCCGTCCATGGTGATTGCCACGACCAATCATCCGGCCCTCCTTGATGAGGCTGTATGGCGCCGCTTCGATGAGGTTGTGGCTTTCCCCCTGCCGACCGAAGAGGAGATCGAGAAGGTGCTTGAGATAAAACTTCGATCCGTGCGAATCCGCTTTGCAAAAAATGGCGTTGCCCACCGGCTTAAAGGCCTCAGTCATGCTGACATCGAGGCCGTTTGTCACGATGCGCTGCGTCAGGCCATTCTCGACGGACGGAATACGGTTGAACTGCAACAGATGATGCGTGGGCTTTCGCGCATGAAAAACCGATGGAAGACAATCCGGAGCTTCCGGGGTTAGTTGCCCCGGGGTCGCGATCGGGCCTACTGCACTTGCGACTTAGAAGGACGATCACGGTCGGTGAACGACGCCGTTTGGCTCGCGCGGTAATTCATGCTAGGCACTTTCAAGATTATGTAGCGCACGGGCGACAACTGCGCGATGAGGCTCTTTCGATCGTGGGTCTCCAGCGTCGGCCCGTTCTTGGGATTGACCCTAAGCGAATTCTTGTGTTCGAGATGCAGGAGCCTGTTGAGTCAGAGAACTTCGCCCGTGCGGAATTGACCGTCTTGGACGAGAGCACGGGGAAAGCCACGGTCGCATTTTCGGACGACCCACAACTATCGGCATTTTTAAGTCGCCTCGATGCGTATATGTCAGGGGAACCTCCTGACCAGAAGACCCTACCTTATGAAGTTTTCTTCGACTCCATCACGAGGGTGCGGCCATATGGTCCCGATGACAGGATTACCAAACGCCTTCAAGAGCGGCTCAATGAAACGAAGCCGGCGGAGCGGCTGCGGCTGGACGTCGAATGTTGGCACCCAGGGGACACAGAGCTGGCGAAGAAGTGGTTGGAGGAGGTGCGCACCGCTACGGTCCAGGCCGGCGGCGAAGTCGTGGACAGGTACGTAAATGACTCGGCCGGACTGGTTCTGGCACGCATTTATCTCAACGCCGAGGCTGTCACGAACCTCGCCCAACTTGATCAAATCGCCCGACTTGATGGTCTGCCGGATCCGAAGGTAACGGCGGCCGACCTCTACGGCATGACGCTCGAGCGTTTACCGGTCGTGGAACCTCCTGTAGACGACGCGCCCATAGTGGGCCTCGTCGACTCGGGAGTCCGATCAGGACATCCCTTCATCGGGCCAGCCCTACTCGATGCAGTCACGCTCTTATCCGAATTCCCGGACGGAGAAGATCAGTCCGGACACGGAACACGCGTGGCAGGACTGCTGCTGCACGGTCCCCTGGAAGCCGTCTTGCGTCGGGAGTTCGTACCGAGGCCTTTCTGTCGATTGCTGTCCGTTCGTGTCCTTGATAAGGACGCCCAGTTCGGCAGAACCGTGCTCTGGGAGAAGCAGCTGGACGACGCCATCCGCTACTGCGCTCAGCGCGGAGCCAAGATCATCAACCTGTCTGTTGGTGATGCAGGAACAACCTATATAGGCCCTCGCTCCACTCCGGTCGCAGGGCTCATAGATCGTCTCGCCAGGGAGCTCCAACTCGTGATCGTTGTTTCGGCAGGCAACATCGCCCCGCGCGACTACTCCCACATCGATTCGCAACTCGTTAGCGAATATCCTCTCCGCCTTCTCGCGAGTTCCGACGCTGCCCTGATTGATCCGGCGCCGGCTGCGCTTGCTTTAACAACCGCCGGGTTGTGTTCTTGGGAAGCCGCAGGCGGGTTACTCAGCCGCGAGGTGGCGACACGGCGGCCGTTGGGAGAGCCAGGATGGCCGTCGCCCTTCAGCCGACATGGGCCAGGCATCACTGGTGCAGTTAAGCCCGAGCTCGCCGCCGCAGCCGGCTCGTTTGCCTACGAAATGGATGGGAATCGCATCTCGTCTGACCACGAATTGGGATGCCTTAGTTGTGGGGGCAGGTCTCCGGATCGGCTGTTCGAGGTGGATGTCGGAACCAGCTACGCTAGCCCCTTGGTTGCTCGCGTTGCTGCTGCTGCTGCTCTTCGCTACCCGACAATCGGTCCCAACCTGATTCGGGCATTGGTCCTTCAGGGTTTGGCTGAGCCGCGTTTCGCCTCGGTGCTCACGGGGCAGTCGCCAGCCAAACGAGCGGAGGCGGTCCGGAATCTAGTCGGGTACGGAGAACTGCGCCTTCTGGAAGCGATAGAGTCCAGCGACTACCGCGTTGTTCTGGTTGCTGAGCAAGAGGTCGTTGTTGACGGTGTCCACGTTTACGAAGTTCCAATTCCAGCAAGCTTCTTCGAGTCCGGCGGCACACGAGGAATCGTAATATCGCTTGCCTTTGATCCGGAGACACGTGCGCGGAGGCTTGACTACATGTCTTCAAGAATGGACTTCCAGTTGGTGAGAGGGATGAGTGCTGATGAGGTGGAGCGGATTTTCCTAACGATGGCAGCAGAAGAGGTTGAAGCCATCGAAGCGAGCTTGGAGCCGGAGGAGATCGCAAACGAAACTGGCAACACGCCCTCCCCCTCGCAACTGGGGCGTCGCCTTCTTGCGCTGCGGCCCCCTGCGACTATTCGTTCTCGTGGGGCCAATCAGCTTGGGCGTCTGCGGTTTGGGCAACGACTGCGACGGGAGGACGGCGATTCCTACCTATTGGTGATCCGTAACACCAACCGCTGGGCTTCGGCCGGCAGCCGGCAGCGTTACGCCGTCGCCGTTTCCCTCTGGCGCGATGAGGACAGAAGTCCGCTGTACGACGACCTGCAGGCACGTGTCGAGGTTCCGATAGAGGTCGAGATCAGAGTCTGATTCGACTGGCTGTATCCAATCGAGTTTCCGTGGCTCAAACGACTCGACTCCCAGAATTGATTAAGTCCAGGGTCCCAACTGGCCGGGTCGTCCCTATCCCAGCATCTCGCGCACGAACAGAAGTGGAAGTCCGGTCTCGCTCAGGTGCCGGCGCTTGGCGTCGAGCACGTCAGTTAACGGAATGGCCCCTCGTAGGACGGCGAAGAGATCGGTACCATCCATGAAGATCAAGCCAGTCCCACAGTTGGAATGCGCCCGCACCGATGGTTCTGAGAAACCAGAAATAGCGACGAAAAGACCGAGAGTGTTCTTGGCTTTGCGCTGCACTTTCTGGGCGAGAACATCAACGTCCTCGCGACTCGCCGGCGTAGCCTCCCACTTCGCCTCCAACAAATAGTCATCGGTATTGAATGTAAAGGCTCCGTCGATCTGCTCATCCGATATAGCGAAGCTCTTGCGCGGATTCAGATCGAACAGAAAGAACAGCTCATTAAGCAGTCCTTGGAGGGTTCGCCCACGCTTTGAATGGTCGCTCTCGCTGTGCATGGCAAGAAACTGCTCCTCGAGCTCCTTGAGAACACGCGCCACCGACCGATGACGTTCAGAACGTGCTCGCTCGGCCTCGAGCTCTATGGCGAGCTTCTCCCGAGCTTCGACGAGGTCGCCATATTTCGCAGTCCATTTCCGCAATTCAGCCACCCCAGCCACAGCCCTCGGGATGAGGGAGTCCTGGTCCGCCTGCGATCTGAGGTTGGGAAAGTCGTCCATGGCGGCGATTTCGAGCATCAATGCGAGTGTCACCTCCTGATATCGATCTTCGTTATCAGCGAGGTGGCCCACCAAATCGGATGCGACCTGGCGCTTCAGACCATCAAAGGTCAATCCAGAGAGAAGTTCCGGATGACCCCGAAGGGCCACCCGCAGGAACTGTTCAAATGGCCGCCTGTTCCAGAACACAACCGAGAGCGCCTCCACGAGAGCGTTATAGGCTCCCGGTGCAATCCGCTTCGGACGATGTTTGGGATAGGCCATGGGGCTTTGCCAGTCAACGTTAGATATTGTGTCGCCCGCCGAACCAAACGGCAAGCCAGAGGAAGCGTCGCGCAGTGTTGCCACCCACTTCGGCAGGCCGGCGCCCAGCTGCCGGGGCCGAGCACCGTTATGGCTTCCCGATTAGGCGTTGGTGTTCAGGCGCGATGCAACGCTCCTCGCCGCAGTTGGGCGTCAGGTATCGAGAGTCATCGGCAAGGCCTGCGAGCACGCGGGCAACGCGCGCCGCGCGGAACTTGGGTCCTGCCTCTGTACGGAACTCGGGACCGTTCCAAGAGGCGTCCTCGGTACGGAAACGACCCCACCAGGTATCCCCGTTTACGCACCACAGCCAGTGCCCGTCGTCGGTCTTGGTGATCTGCCGTTCGAAGGCACGCTGCTCGCGGGGGCTTAACGTCGGGATCGGCCGCGCATCGTGCTTGCTCACCCTAGTCCTACCTCGCTATCCTCCGTGATCATCTGCGGCCTTATCGCAACCGAAACTTGTACAAACCAACGTTCGGACACCTCAGACCGGCGACAGCTCCAAACCGGGCCCCCGGGCGTCATTCCGGATCAGCGTCAATCGATGGTCGTTGGCGGGTCTGGCGGGCCTGCGCATCCTATAGAGGTATGCGTCTAAAGGGACGCACCGCAATTCGAGCGCTCGAGGAATATCGGAGACCCTTGTCCATAGGGGATAACGGTCCCAAAAACTAGCGCTTTATGCGTTGCGGCGGCTAGGCAGGCTCAAGAAAATGACGAAACGATTGATCGCCATATTGGCGTTGGGTTTTGTCAACGGTGCAATAGAAGGAGATCCAATGGGGGCACCTCAAGTCGCGTCGAAGCTACGCGTCGTCCAGTCGTGGGTGTTCGGAGCGCCGACCCGCCGTTACGCAGGGCTAGTCGCATCGCTCGTGTCGCTCGCTCTCGCCGGCTTCGGAACATCAACCCAACCCGTGATGGCGGTTGGCACGGTCCTTACCAATAGCGGCGCCGCGGCGCCAGCCTTGTCGCGACCGCATCCCAGTGGATTCTTTGAGGGGTGGTTTGTCTCGCGGACAACCGGATGGATGGTGATCCACGAGGCCTCAAGTGCAGCGCTCAGCAGGACCGACGACGGCGGCGCTCATTGGCAAACTCAGCTGCCTCTGGAATATCCGAAGCTATTTCAGCGAGACATGTCGTTCATTGACGCGAACACTGGCTTTGTCGCGGCGGGCGTTTATGGCAACAATAATGTAGAGTCCAGACTTCTCGCGACGTCTGATGGCGGCTCTCATTGGGTCGCTCGTTCCCTACCCGGCTACGGAGCAGTTGGTGGCTTGGACTTCACTAACGCTCGAACTGGCTGGGTGCTCCAGACGACGCCTTCGGGGATGAGTACCGTTTCACGAACCGAGGACGCCGGGTCGACCTGGACACCATGTCAAGTTTCGGCTTCCGGAAAGAACCTCTTTACGGCGGACAACGGCGTTCACCTAGAGGGCGTCCGCTTTGCAGATCAGAAGCATGGATGGATCGGTGGGTGGAAGACGGCGGGCGCCGATGCCCGTCAAGCCCTCTATTACTACACCAACGACGGCTGCGCAACCTGGAAGGCCCTTCCTTTGGTTAGGCTGCATCAGGATTTGGCCAACGAGTCGGTGTGGTTCGTCGACCCTCCCGAGGTAGCATTTGGGGACCTGACTGGGCTTGTCGTGTCTGAAAACGAAAGCACCCACGCGTTCGTAACCTCAAGCTTCAGTAACGTGGCCGGGACCTCTAGTTGGCGCGAAACCCGCAGCAAACCGTCATTTGATCTCAGCCAGGCGACGTCAACGCCCTCAACTAGCCAGCCTGCGAGCGTCAAAGCTGTTGGCGTCCAAGTGATCGACCCCAACTTTAGTGTGGCTGAGGCGACGACCGCCGACGGCGCGACGGTCTTGCTATCCACAACGGCTCGCGGCACCAAGTCGTCGACGAGGTTGTCAGCATTACGCAATGCGTCGGGGCCCAACTTGTCAATGGCTGGCCCGATGGCGGCAGCCCTTTTCGACAATTACTGTTGGGACTACGGGTGTAACAACCTCGACCCGCAAACTCAAGGCTGCTCCACGCCCAATACTAAGACGGTGTACACAATCAATGGCTACTATCCGTACTCGTACAACGACGACCTACGCTACGACCCCGTTAATTGCGGAGCAAACTGGGGCAGAAGTACTTCCATAGTCCCATCTCCACCCGGCTGCTCAAGCGGTTGTCCAACCGGCGTCAAGTTTGAGTCAACCTATGGGGCATCAGAGGCGAACCCCCATATTCTTTTAGGCAACTGGATCGACTACTCGTGGCCACCCCCTAATCACTGGACCAACATGTACTCGGGCTATAGCTCTAATGACCGCGTGTGTCGCCCTGACAACTCAGGGATATGCACCTTCTGGGGCTAGTCGAGCCGCAGACCCGCGCCTGGACGTTCAGGCGCGGGTCAGGCCTAACCGGTGATTGGACGGCCCACGCGTACTGAATCTGAACAACAAACGCCTCCTAGCCGCTCACTAATCGAACGGTGCTGACTGCCGAGGATGCGCGGGCCGTGGTACCTTCCAAATGATGTCTAAGGGGGATCTGGAGGCCCACCTCCGTTCGTATGCTCAGAGATTCGGTCGGCTTCTGCCGATGCGTGGCTTTGCTCGTATCTCGACTCATGACTATGCCTCACGCCGCGGTTCAAAAGTGCGCATAGGGCGGGCTGTTGTTAGCGTGCTTGCGTGCGTTTCCTTGCTCGCCCTTGGCCTAGCCGTGTTGCGACTTGGTCAATTGCCAAGTAAGACGACGACGTCGCAACTTTCGTATCGGCCTTCAGTCGAACTTACACCAGGGCAGATCGAGCTTGGATCGAGTTCGAACAACATCGCCATACGCATGTTCACGCCGCTACTAGGTTGGGCGGTCGGTCCGCCAGGCAAGGGACCTGGGGTTATCCATGATGCGGTACTTAAGACGACGGACGGGGGGGTGCATTGGCAAAACCGAACACCACCAGGTTTTCAGGGGGACAGTGACCGGGCGGAGTACTTTCTCGATGCGGACCATGCATGGGTCGCGGTTGCCCCGGCCTTGGCAAGCTCTTCAGCCAGCCCCACTTCCGTCGCGGTGTTCCGCACGTCAGACGGTGCCCGCTCTTGGACGCGGGCGACGTTTCAAGTGCCGAGCGGCAGCCCCGCGCAAATGACCTTTGTTGACACGCAGCACGGCTGGTTGGTAATGCAGGCGCTGACGCCGGAGGGAATTCCCGGAGCGGTAGCGTACCGAACCATTGACGGAGGAAGCCACTGGGAGGTCGCCGCGCTGCCGGATCCCCTGACGGTCGGCGGCATCAATCTGGCAGCGCTTCCCTTACCCGACCTGATCCACGCCAGATGCGAACTGATTCCTTTCAGTGCCGTTTCGTTCGTTGATCCCCTTACTGGATGGAGCGCCGGGCTATGCGACGGAGGGCCACCGCGGGTCTACCTTCAGGTTACCCACGACGCCGGGCTTGCCTGGCGTGAGGTGACACTGCCGCCGTTTCCCGCGTCTGTGCAGTGCCCGTGCTTGACGTCAGCAACTCTGCCCCAGTTTACTTCGCGCCAGGTCGGAAGCTTTGTTGTCAGTGTGCAAACGTTTGCCACGATATGCCTTCCGCAACCTACTGGCGGAATCGGATGCCAGGGTCAAGCCAGGCCGGCTACATCCGTTCTTTATCGCACAGACGACGGTGGCTTGGCTTGGATAGCCCGCCCGCTCCCGGCGTTGTCGAGTGGAAACGACGTCATCTTCTACGCTTCACGCGATGGTTTGTTTGCTGGGAACCGGTCCGGCCCCGGTCCAGACGGGCTGGCGTATGAAGGCACGTACGTGACGCATGACGGCGGAGCAACCTGGACGATCCTTCCAGTAAAGGGACCTTTCCAGGGAGGGAGTCTAGAGTTCGTAAACCCCTCTACCGCCTGGGCATTGAAATTGGGCCGGCTCCTAACGACTTCGGATGGCGGCCGGACCTGGATTCGGCTCGTTCCCATGGTGTCCTAGCCGATAGAAGGACCTTTGCCTTTCGTGCCTGCCCAGTCAAGCGGCCTGAGTCCACACCTGGGCAGTCTGACTCGATGTCGCCCCGTGTCGCATTTAGCGCCATCGGTCACTCAAGTTGAGTCGCGGTGCCGCACTGAGTAAGCAAGCGGCCTTCAAAACCAACTCAATGCATCCAGTCTGCTATTTTGCGAGAACGCCCGTTCGGCGACTCACGTTAAGTCGTACGGGACCACCGAGCGTCAGCGATTTGACAATGCGGGCCCAACAACCTAGAGTCCTAGGATGGCTGGGGGGCCGCAACCTGGAACGGACACGCGTTCCGTCAAAAAAGACGATCGGAGCGTGCTTCTCGTAGCGGATCAGGATCCAATAAGGGAACGCAGGTGGAGATCGGCTGGAGTTCGGCTGACTTCATGCGACCGAGAGGGTCAGCGATTACATCAGTTAATCGTAAGGACCCGACCAAACTGGCTGATTCTGGGGGAAGCTCTCCAGGACAAACAGATCACTTCTGCGATGGTTGATGTTCGTCGCTCAGGACAGGGTACGAAAGTTGCGTTACTCGGAACGAAAGATGACTTCAGCCGTTGCGAGCGCTGGGTTCGATTCGGCGTGACCTGTTATTTAGCTTCATCCAGCACAGATGCGCGAATTATGCAGGCGCTAAGCGTATCGGATGAGCAAAGCATTGTCATTGTGGATGCTTGCTTCCAGGAACGGCTAACTGAATTAGTTAGGTCGTTGGAGCCTCGACCGATCTTAAGTCAACGCGAACTGCAATTGCTCATGTTGGTCGCTGCCGGTTTGCGCACCGAGGAAATCGCGGCAGACGTACATCTGACCGGCCACACCGTGGAATTTCACTTTCGCAATATCATCTCCAAGCTGGGAGCTCGCAATCGTACACAGGCTGTTGCGCGGGCTATCATCCTTGGCTTAATTACATCAGCCGAATGCCTCGCCGGTAACACGCTCTCCTAGCCCGCAAGGTTACTGCCGGGATGGGGTGCTAGAGGCACTCGAAGATCATTGCGCTGGTGGACCAGCCGCTGCAGGCGGCCCGGCAATAGAAAACGACCTCGAGCGGAAGATAAACCGTCGCGGTGGTCCCTCGATACTCGGAAGAACGCAGACGACGTGGTAGGGGAACATCGCAAACCGGATTCACTAATGACGGGAAACACTAGCCGAAAGACTAGTGCTTTTTGCATTGCATTACGGGTCATGTCCGGCGATGCTTGAGCGGTTCTTTATCGGGCGTGCCGCGACGGGGATGAGATCGTTGGCATATAGGGATACGCGTCGTGTGACAAACCAAATCAAGGTGCCGGTGATCACCAGCGTTGGTACCGTTGGAGCGTTTGCGCCCGTTGGCCGGGCGACTCCGCTACGGTCAGGGGGTGTGTACAAGTGATTATGGAAATTGGACTTCCAGTAGCCGCTGTTTTGGCATTGGCGTGCATATTCGTCTGCTTGAGGCAACGAAGCCACGCTGTGCGAGTCCTTCGATCCACCACTCAATGGAGAATGGCGTTGATCGTGGTACTGATGGGACTGGTGGGTACGCTCTCGCCGGGCGCGGAGGTGAGCGCTGTGGCAGCGACACCAACACCGAGCCGCGCGCCCAAAGTACCGGTAACGAGCCCGGCTATCTTCGTGGCCAGCACGGCCAACCGGCAGCCGGTGGGCGGGCTACCACCTGCCGCGGCCGCGGCCGCGGCGGCGGCAAGGTTGGACAGTAGAAACCAACAAGAAGTGCCAGGGCGGCGGACGCGCACCTCGCGGACTTATCAAGACGCCCGTGGCTACGTGACCGAGATCTATCCAGGCGCCATCAATTATCAAGGGCCGAATGGAGCGTGGCTACCGATTGACAACACCCTGGTGGCAAGCCACATGGCTGGGTTTGCCTACCAAAACAAGGCGAACGGCTACTCCGTCTATTTGCCGGCCGGCGCGGGAGCGGTTCGCTTCGCCACGGCATCGGGATATGTGGAGTTTTCGTTGGCTGGCGCGGCGGGCAAGGGTTCGGTGTCCGCCGACACGGCGACCTATCGAAACGCCCTGCCAGGCATTGATCTAGCGTACAGCGCGCTAAACGAAGGTGTAAAAGAGAATCTGACGCTGGCCAGCCTGGCCAGTCCGCACGTCTTCACCTATACGCTGCGGACGAGCGCCGACCTGATGGCTCGCGCGAACCCGAACGGTGGAATCGACTTCGTGAACACTGGGGGCACAGTGCAGTTCTCGTTCGCGCCGCCATTCATGTATGAACGGCAATCCCCGAATGGGCCGACCGGGTCGGCCTCGCTCCAGCTTGGGGGCACGCCCGGCCACCAGACGGTAACGCTTGCACCCGACGAAGCTTGGCTCTCCAATCCAGCGCGGCAGTTTCCGGTCGTGGTGGATCCGACGATCACTTACGGGACGGTCGGCTCGGCCATCTGGAAGCAGTTCAATGGTGCCAACCAGGACTGCTACCTCCAGAATGGCAGCGGAGCGTCGACGAGTTACTGCAACGGGTCGTCGCTCTATGCCGGCTATTCGAGCAGCGTCATCGACCGAGCGCTGCTACAGTTCAACGTCCAGAGTTCGATTCCGCAGGACGTTACCGTCCTGGACGCCGACCTTGCATCGTATCTGTACGCGACCGCGTCCGGCTCGCCGGTCTCGGTCGACGCGATGCAACTCACCCAGGCGTGGACGACGGCGGCAACCTGGAACGCCTACAATGGCACAACAGCCTGGACCAACGCTGGTGGCACATTTGCGTCGCCAGCTGCGTGGACTGACACGAGCGTCGGCACGGGCTCCGGCTACTACCACTGGTACCTCGCGCAGTTGGTCCAGAAGTGGGTGTATGGCACGGTAGCCAACGACGGAATCCTGCTCAAGGCCACCAATGAGGCGACCACCAACAAGCTCTCCTTCCGGTCGTCGGAATACTCGAACTCAGCCTACTGGCCTTACTTAAAGGTCACCTACCAACTAGGCATCGGCAACAAGCCGTCGGACCAGTCGGTGACGCAGAAGCTCACCGACCGACTGAGCCTCCAGGTCGACCTATCGAGTGGCAACTTGCTGGTCAAGCATGCCGAGCAAGCGATCCGTGGCACGGGTTTGGACCAGAACGTAGATCTCTACTACAACAACCTTTCGCCGGCGGTCTGGGATTACGGGAGGAGTTGGGAGATCAACACCGGCTGGGACGTCTGGCTGGCGACCAACCACGCGGATGGGGTCAACTACTACGGTCCCTCGGGGACTGCAGTCCATTTCGTCAAGAATGCCGACGGCAGTTTCAGCGCACCGCCCGGGCTCGACGCCACCTTGGTTCGAAACGGCGACCTAACGTATACGTTAACGTTCAACACGAGTCAGGAGAAGTACAACTTCTCTAGCGACGGTCTCTCCTTTCTCTCTGACGTCGACAAGCACGGCAACCGGATCGTTTTCGCCTACAATCCGAGCGGCTCACTCGCGTCGATGACCGACACGCAGGGCCGCGTCACAACGTTCAGTTACGTGGCCGCATCAGGCTGCACTCCGCCCACCAGCGACGGCTTCGTCAGCAAAATGACCGATCCATCGGGCCGCAAGTTCCAGTATGGCTACGACGGCAACTGTAACCTCACTACCCTTACCGACGCGGCGAACAAGGTGACGCACATCGGCTACGATGCCAGCTTCAACCTGACGCAGATCACCGACCCCAACGGCAATGTGACCAAGCTGGCTTATGACAGTGCCACAAGGGTGACCTCAATCATCCGCGTCACCAATCTGGGCCTAGGAACCGGGCCAACGACTACCTACGGCTACAACACGGGAGCCGGCAGCTGCGCCGCGGCGCCCCAGGGTGACTCGCTTTACGGGTATACCGTCGCGACAGATGCCAACAGTCACGCTGCGACCTTCTGCTACGACCAGCAAGGACTCGTCCTCCAAGTTGTCGACTCCAATAGCAATAGCAACAAGAGCAGTTACACGACCGATGAACACATCGCAACCACAACGGACGCACTCTCACAGACAACCACCAACACGTACAACACAAACAATGATCTGACGAGCGTGACTCCACCCCCCCTAGGGACCGGACACACTCCACCTGTGACTTCGATCACCTTCAACACCCCTAGTACTATCAACGGTTACAAGTACCTTCCCTCATCGGCAACGGATCCCCAGGGACATTGCGAAGCCTATATCTACGACGTATCTGGAAATCAGACCGACGCGTATCAAGGACAGGCCAATCCATGTGACGGCCTGACGGGTGGCACTCACGTTGCCAACCGTTTTCAGGGAGATCCAGGAACGACCTGCGGAGCCAAGGCAGGCGAACTGTGTTCTACAACGGACGCGCTCGGCAACTCCACGGCCTATGGGTATGACACCAACGGGAACCTGATCTCTGTAACGCCGCCAAGTCCGCTGGGTGCAACAACCCTGACCGTCGACGCCCTCTCCCGCACCTCGAGCGTTACCGACGGTAAGGGACAAAAGACAACCTACAGTTATGACGTACTCGACCGACTGACGCAAGTACTGTACAACGGAGCCCAGACATGCACACCGAGCACTGGGAATTGCGTCGCGTTTGGTTACGACGCGGACGGGAACCGAACCAGCACAAGCGACAATACTGGCTCCACTTCCTATTACTTTGATCAGCTGAATCGGCTCACGACCGAGTCACTTCCGGACGCCAGCTCCAATTGCCCAGGCTCGTCTCCGGCAGGCATCACGCTCACCTATGACGGCGTTAGTAACCTAACGTCTTATTGCGACAGCGGCGGGACGACGATTTACGCATATGATTCCGCAAATCGGCAAATCTCGGTCGCAGAGCCCGGCGGTAACTGCGGTCCAACTCCGAGTTTTTGCACAAGTTTTGCGTATGACGCTAACGGCAATCAGACGCAGGTAACGTATCCTGGGGGGGCTACGCTGACCCTCGGCTTCGACAGCAACGGAAACGCCACGTCGGCCATCGGACGGGACAAGAATGGTGGAGTGCTCACGAGCTTCACATACACGTACAACCTTGGCAACGCGGATACTCAAGTGAAACAGTCGACCACTGAGACTGACGCGGTCGCAAACAATACGTACGGCTACACCTACGATTCGCTAAATCGGCTCACGCAGGCCAACATCACCGCCGGGATCGGCACATCGTATACGTACAGTTATGATGGCGCCGGAAACCGAACGCAGGCGATAGCTGGCTCAAGCACCCAGACGTTCGCCTACAACGCCGCGAACGAACTCTGCTGGGCCTACACTGGATCGTCGAGCAATTCATGCGCTGCCCCTCCATCCGGTGCGACCACATATTCGTACGATGCCAATGGCAACGTGACTAGCAATTCATCCGGAGCGTCTTTTGGATACAATCCAAAGAATCAGACAACGTCGATTACCTACGGCGGGAGCACTATATCGCCACTGACCTACGCCGGGGCTGGTCAAACGCTGCGAACCGCAGCTGGCTCGACGACGTTTGATAATGCGCTTTCGGGCCTTCGAGTATCAACGCTCGGCGGTACCAACACTTATTATTTACGGGATGGCCAGGGAAACGTCATCGGGGAACGCACCGGAGGCACCCACTACTATTACCTATTCGACTCCCTGGGCTCGATCGTTGCGGTGATCAGTGGCGATGGTCTGACAATTGGTGACCGGTATGGCTATGACCCATACGGCAACACGACATACCACTCTGGGGCTGCGGCCAATCCCTGGGGATATGCTGGCGGTTACACGGATCCGACGGGATTGATCAAGTTTGGTACCAGATACTATGCTCCCGCGACCGGCCGTTTTACTCAGCCAGACCCCGCCAACCAACCGCCTAATCCCTACGCGTACGCCGGTGACGATCCGATCAACAATGCGGATCCGTCCGGAGCTTGGTGGATCTCCTGGCATTGGTGGGGTGTTACCGTGCACCTGAGCCACTACGAGGTTATACGCGCCCTGCTGTACGGTGCATGGGCGGTTCTCGGCTCCGGGATCATTGCCGTAATCGGCTGGGCCTTGGTCGCGGTTTTGTCCCTTGTGCTGGCATACGACGTCACTACCATCTGGCTTCTCGATAGTTATCGCAATAGTGGGGTCTGGATCAACCTACCTTGGTGGGCCGGTGTTAATCAATGGGTCGCGGCTGGATGCGAGGGCTGTAGTTGGTATTGGTGGATTTGGGTTCCGTAGTTGGTTTCCGGCACACCGCACATCTTTGATACCATCCGAAGGTCGAGGTATTCTTGTGACCGCAGCCCTTTGCAGTTGTGGGGTCGAGCCTGTGGAATGACTTGGGCTGCGGTAGCGGCGTGTGCTTTCGTCGAACCCGATGGCCCAGCGGTGCTCATAGTACGAACAGCAAAGGGGCGAGATGCAGCGAGGGACTAAGCGTCCCGTCGGTCAACGATTTACCAATTCACGCCGAATGGCGGCTGTGTTGGTGTTGATCGCCTGCATTGAATTGGGAATCGGTGTTGCGAATTCCGTCTTTCATTGGGATTCGCCATGGCCTCTCTATGCCGCAGCGTTGCTTCTTCTGGTTGGCATTGCCCTCGCGGTATTGTATGCGCGTCAAGCCGGCCTTAAATGAGGTCAATACTTGCCAACGAGCTCCCGACTGGGTTTCAGAAAAGTCTCATTGCGCTCCTCGTCGGAGAGGCTTGGCGCAGCGAATCGCGGAGATCGGAACTAAAGCCCTGATCCGGCCCGTGGTTTGAGAGGGCCCTCCGTAGAACGACCGCGTTTCAACTTTCATTCTCGTCAACACACGCAAACAGCGAGCGTCGACACGATGCGGTTATTCACGGAGAGTTGCTCGAAATCAGGAATCACTGCGAACTGACACGATGGATTCTGTCCCGTGACGCGACGGTAAGCGGCCATCCGGTCGCATTCTCGGCCTTTCAGCTCGCGGGCGTCAACATGCGTTTCGACCCAAGAAACCAGCACTTTCAGCCCGTTACTTCTTCCGTCCGTTGTAGCGGTTGAGTAGCCGCGAAGCGGACCGACCGATGTATCTCGAACACCTATTCGTATCAGTTTTCAAGCCTTGAGCGGAGACAAAGTCAGGCTGTCCCGCCCTCGTCGCTGAGGCGCCCGTATTGGTCCGGGATGGTGCCCCATCCCCAGAAGGGGACGGGTTTGTCTGGAACTGTGCCGGAAGCCTCCTCGGCGTCGACGTCCGAGCCTTCGACCTCGCACTCGTGTCGCCACTCGTCGCCGAGATCGTAGATGTAGGTGAAGCGTGCAGCAGCCTGAAGCTTTAGGGAGCGTAGGGGCGTTGTGCTGCTGTCCCCGACGGCCTCGTCCTCCTCGTCGCCGCCGAGCATGAAGCGCCCGGCGTGGCCGAAATCGAAGAGATGCAAGTGGGAGTGGTCCCATCTGGCGAAGGCGACATCGATGGCTTCTGCGAGCTCAGCCAGCGTGTGATCGGGCGAGACCAGCATCCGGCGTCCAGGTGGCTGGTCTGGGTGGAAGCCCAGGCCGGACGTTAGGACGACTTTGATCGCAAGCCAACGTCCCCGAGTGTGCGGCGGCCGCCGGCGGGCCGAGCCATCTGTTTTGACGGTGCGAGCCATTGGTTCATCCCCTCCATCGTCCGGATGGTCGCCCACAGTCTATCCAGCAGCTTCCGCAGGCGGAGGCTGCACTTTAGGCCGGCCAGGGAGAGCAGGCCGAAGCGGCGGTTTGGCTGGCCAAGTTGAGCTCCTGGAAGCCATCGGCAGCAAGATCGCACGGTTCCCCACAAAGTCGCACGCTCGCGAGTGGCCGGCGAATTCGAACAGCAGCTGACCAACGCATGGTGCCGCACGGTCAGCGCACGGCCGACCCGTAGGGTGGCCCCTATGACAACTCAGCCACCCAACGACCGACCCCGATTTTCTGCCGGCCGGCCATGCGCCGAGCAGTTACCTCAGCAGCCCGTCGGGACAAGCAACGGAGTCGCTCCTCCGAGCCGAAAAACCGCCTCTAGGCCCGACCTAGGGGTGGATCCGACCCAAAAAGAGCCCAACGGACGGTCGACGGACGCTCGACGGACGGTGGGGTCCCGGACTTGTATTCAACCGCCACCTCCCAACGGACGGTCAGCGGACGGTCAGCGGACGGTCGGTGAGTAGTGTGGGCGCCATGAAAACGAAAAGCTCGTCAAAGACACCCTCCGCCTCGCCGCACACGCGTGGATTCCCGCTCGCCTCCGCGATCCTTGCCACGGCGCCTGACACCGACCCAACTGTTGAACGTCTTCAACGGTGGGTCACGGGCGTCAACAGCCTCCTGGGACACGTCCAGACCTTCCTCGTCCGTGCCTTCGTTCCTACGCTGAAGCTCGCAGTCCTGGCCGCCGTCTTCGTCGTCCTCGCGAAGGTTGCCGGACCGCACCTGCGCCGCCGACTCCGGCCGGTCAAATGGGCCGCCCTCCGGATCGTTCCCGGCGCTGAGACCCGGTACGATCCGACAGCCTGGCTCCGTTTCTATCGCGCGCTGTACGGCATGGCCGCGCCCGCCTGGAAGCGCCTGCTCTTCGGCCAGCCCTGGATCGGCATTGAGTACCGCAGCCGGGCGGGACGCCTGACGGCCCGTTGCTGGTATCCGCGCGAGCTCGAGTGGTTGATCCGGACGGCTCTCAAGACCGCGTTGCCGAACGCGGAGCTAATTCCCGAGCCAACCCCGACCGCTCCGCAGCTTCCTGCAGGCCGATCGAGGATGACGCTCTGGCGTGAATCGCTCTACCCCTTGGCCCAGGATGACCGCGGCGCGCTGGCCGCGATTGCCGCGGCGCTAGCCGAAGCGCCCGAGGGTCTGATTCAGATCGCCCTACAGCCCGATGTGAGCTGGGAGAGGTTAGCGGACCGACGACTCCGGCAACTGTCGGGAGAGCCACCGAATCGAAGCTTCCTCGCCGATGTCGCGGTTGGGGTGCTCGATTTCTTTGTGGAACTGGTCCTCCCAAATCGAACCAGCACGGCGCCGACTTCTGTTCCGAAAGCGCGAGCCTCCTTTCCTCTGCCACCCAGGGGCAAGGCTACAAGTCCCGCCTGGCTGGTGGAGATCCGGGTCTGCGCCTGGACGCAAACGGCCGGTGAAGCAAAGTACGCGGTCCATGCGGTCGCCTCGGCCTACCGCGCATTGGATGGAGAAAACGGCCTCCGGCCCAAGCGTGTCCGGTGGGCTGCCAGGTTCGACCGCGCGGTTGCTGAACATGGTGCGCCAGGTGGCCGGCTGCACCTCGTTGCCGAAGAGCTAACCCAGGTCTTCCACCTGCCGATTTCCACAGTTCCAATGGATGCGGCCCGGGTCCGGCTTGGTCCAGATCGGCCGCTGTCTGCGGATGGCAGCATCCTCTGCCGCTTGGAGGGCGCGACCGGGGAACCCGCTCGAATCGCCCAGGCGGACCGCCGGCACCACATGCACGTCCTCGGACCGACCGGCAGCGGCAAGAGCACACTGCTGCTGAATCTGGCGCTCCAGGACATCGAGGCCGGGGTCGGAGTCGGCGTCCTCGATCCGAAGGGTGACTTGATAAGCGACCTGCTCGAGCGAATCCCAAGCCACCATCGCGATCGCGTTGTGCTGATCGATCCCTCGCAGCGCGAGCAACCCGTCGGCCTGAACGTTCTCACCTGCCCCGATCCGAATCAGCGTGAGGTCGTCTGCGACGGCATCGTGACCATCTTCAAGAAGACATACGAGCGATTCTGGGGTCCGCGAACTGATGACGTACTCCGTGCGGCGTTGCTGACGCTGATGCGGGACCCCAAGGCAACGCTGTGCGAGGTGCCGCTGCTGTTACTGAACCGAGCGGCACGCGCGCAACTTACCGCGGAGCTGGACGACCCGGCGGGCCTCAAGCTCTTTTGGGCGGAGTACGAGCAGATGGCTCCAGGGCAGCAGCTGCAAGTGGTCGGTCCGGTCCTGAACAAGCTCCGTAGCTTCCTGCTCCGCCCAACATTGCGCAACATCCTTGGCCAGAGCACGTCGACGATTGATTTCCAGCGAATCATCGATAACAACTGCATCCTCCTGGTGTCCCTGTCCAAGGGGTTGCTCGGTGAGGACACGAGCCAGCTTCTCGGCTCATTCATCGTCAGCCGCTTGTGGCAGGCAGCCCTGACTCGTGCGAACCGCCTGAAGGTAGATCGGCCCGACTTCAATCTGTACCTCGACGAGTTCCATAACTATCTCCACCTGCCGCAGTCACTGGACGACATCCTCGCTGAGTCGCGCGCCTATCACCTCAACTTGACCCTGGCGAACCAGCATCTTGGGCAACTGCGGGACTCGACCCAGGAAGCACTCGACAGCAACGCCCGCACGCGCGTGGTGTTCCAGTGCGGACAGGACGACGCCCGCCGCCTGGCGCGGCAATTCAATCCGCTGACCGACCATCAACTTCTCTCGCTGGAACGCTTCCAGGTCGCGGTGAGGCTCTGCGTCGATGGTCGGACCGAAGCGCCTTTCACCGGGATCACAGAAGCTCCGCCGCCGAGCCTCGGCGAGCTCAATACCGCCGCACTCGCCCGAGGGAGCCTCGCCATCTACGGCCGGTCACGAGAGGCGGTCGAGTCCGAGATCGAGGCACGTCTGGTGTCAGTTGGAGTCCGCGGCGGCTTCAAGGAGATGGCATGAACGCCTCGACGTCGCCTTCGCGCGGCGCTTCGCAAGGGAAGTTCGCGGCCCCTTCGCGCAGCACTTCATTTGTCGAGGTGAACCCCTCTTCTGATTCGAAAGCGCCGACTTCTCCGCCGGGACTGTCTTCTCAGACTTCCCACTCACGTCAAATTACGGGCCATCTCGAGCTCCGGCTGCTCGCCACTCGTCCGACGTCACGTGACCGGAGACCGCTTACACCTCGGGACCTGGCGATTCTGCTCGCCGTGGATCAGTACCGCTACCTCGACCGTCACCAGCTCCAGGCCCTGTTCTTCGCGGGCACACGCAGCTGCCAGTACCGACTCGAATGGCTCGTCCGCCAAGGACTCGTCAGAACCTGGCGAGTGACCATGCGTCCCGGGTTCGTTCGTCGTGCATCGATCTACTTCCTTTCACCACGCGGCGCAAGGGCCCTCGCAGAGTCCCGCGATGAGGATCCATTGGCTTACGTCCAGCGGGCCGATCATGCGTTGACCCGCCACTACCACCTCGTCCACGACCTGCAAGCGAGTCAATTCTTCGTCGACCTGGCGACGGCATCCCGAGAGTTGCCGGACCAGGGTCTGTACCACTGGGTCGGGGAGCAGGGCGTGCGTCGCGGCTACGCGGAAGAGGAGGAGCGCGGCCCGATCGCCGACGGCTGGGGTCGATTCCTCACGGAGGACCGAGAGGTGCTTATCCATCTGGAGTGGGACCGCGGCAGCGAACTGGCCAAACGCCTTCGTCTCAAGCTCGGAGCCTACATCGCATACTTCGTCGACCGTCGGAATGCGTCTCAAAACCAGGTTCTCGTGGTGGCGCCGACCGACCAACGAGAGGAGCAGGTCGCCCGCGTCGCCTTCAGCGTGCTGCCGAGGGGTCGGGAGTGCTGCCGGGTGTGGACGACAACGACCGCCCGCCTTGGCTCATTCGGATCCCTGGGCAACGTCTGGCGGGGAGTCGAGCGCTCGACCCCTCGGATCGCCCTCCCCTTCATGGCCGGCAGACCACGATCTTCGCGGCGCGTCGAGGACTGCATTGGGAAGCCACGATGGTGGGAGCGCCGTCCTGGCGGAGGGCAGGGAGCATGAGTCGCCTTCCTGCGGTGGTCGACGGGGGCCACAGTCTGGCCCCTCCCAGAGCCGATCTCGTCGTGGTCATCGATCCGGACCGGCTGAAGGCGGCCTGCGTCGCGCGGGGGTGGAGTTTGTCCGAGCTCTGCCGACAGGCGAAGGTCTCCCGACCGACCTTGGGTGCTGCCCTACGGGGACAACCTCTGCGGCCTCGCACCGCTTGGAAGATCGGTCGCGCCCTGAGCCAGGGCCAAGTGCCGGCCGAACTGCCGAGCTTGCTAGAGGCGAGCTGACTTTGGACCCGCGTATAGAAGGCGCTCGCGATTTGATCCTGGCCGTCTTCCGGCTAGCGGTGGCAGACTACCTCGGTCGCGCCTATGGCCATAATGGGCCAGGGCCGGTGAGGTGGACGAGAAAAGCGCCATTTCAAGCCGAGGCTCGTCGCTTCTTGGGCGGCGCCTCGGCTGCCTATTTGGCGGACCTCATTGGGCTCGATGCCGGGGCCATTTGGCGGGAGGCCCGATGCCTCGAGGCTGCGGACGTCGACACTGGTTCGAAGCTTGCAAGGGCAGCCTAGAAAGAATGTTTCCAGAAAGCGCTGCGTTCCAACGCCGTGCGGTACCGGCCCCAACCAAGGGCGCATGGAGCGTCCCTGTTGCGGCTGTGCCTCGCGCCGATGAAGGCGCAACGCAAGTACACTGGGTCCACGATTAGTAACAGGGGGTAGGAAGCAAGGGGGCGTGGAGGAGAGGGTTTCGGACGCATACCTCGGCGCTGAAGCGCGCGCCAGGGTGCGGATTGACAACATGCTGTCGGGGGCTGGCTGGACTGTCCAGGACTACCGGAAGGCAAACCTCTCAGCGGCCAGGGGCGTGGCCGTCCGCGAGTTCAGGCTCAAGGAGCCGCACGGGCGAGCAGACTACCTGCTTTTCGCCGATGGAGAGCCGGTGGGGGTGGTTGAGGCCAAACCCGCTGGAACGACGCTCACTGAGGTCGAGGAGCAGACCGCGAAGTACGGCGAGGGTCTGCCGGATGGCGTCGTCCCGCCGATCTCGCCGCTTCCTTTCCGTTACGAGTCGACCGGCAGCGAGACCCGGTTTACCAACTTCGAGGACCCGGACCGACGCAGCCGTTCGCTGTTTTGGTTTCACCGTCCCGAGACCTTCGCTGGCTGGACCAAGGAAGTCGAAGCTAATCCCCGCTACCCGACGCTCCGTGCCCGTTTCCGCGACCTGCCACCTGTCGACACGACGCAACTCTGGCCAGCACAGATCGAGGCAATCAAGAATCTGGACCGCTCACTCGCCGAGGACCGACCGAGGGCGCTAATCCAGATGGCGACCGGATCGGGCAAGACCTACACGGCAGCAAACGTGGCCTACCGGCTGATCAAGTATGCAGGCGCTCGGAGAATCCTCTTTCTTGTTGATCGTGCCAACCTCGGCGACCAAACGCGAAAGGAGTTCCAGCAGTTCGATACGCCGGCCGAGGGGCGCAAGTTCACCGAGCTATACAACATTCAGCACCTCCGATCGAACACGATCGACACTGTGTCACGCGTGTGCATCTCGACGGTACAACGCATGTACTCGATCCTCAAAGGCGAGCCCGAGTTGTCGCCGGAGCTTGACGAGCACTCCCTATATGAGCTGGCGCCCTCCCAGCCAGTGGAAATCGACTACAACCCGAATGTCCCGATCGAGACCTTTGATGTCGTGATCATCGATGAATGTCACCGGTCGATCTATGGGCTCTGGCGTCAGGTCATCGAGTACTTCGATGCCCACCTAATCGGCTTGACGGCGACTCCGAACAAGCAGGCCTTCGGCTTCTTCCACCGCAACCTGGTCATGGAGTATTCGCACGACAAGGCGGTGGTCGACGGCGTCAACGTCGACTACACCGTTTACCGAATCCGTACGGAGATTGGCGAAAAGGGCGGCAACATCGATGCCGGTTTGGTCACCGGCTTTCGGAACCGGGAGACTCGCAAAGTTCGCTGGGAGGAGCTCGACGACGACGTAAGCTACCGGGCCCAGGACCTGGATCGGCGCGTTGTCGCGCGCGACCAGATTCGCACCGTCATCCGGACCTTCCGGGACAAGCTGTTTACCGACGTCTTTCCGGGCCGCACGACTGTCCCCAAGACACTGATTTTCGCCAAGGACGACTCGCATGCCGACGACATTGTGGACGTGGTCCGAGAGGAATTTGGGAAGGGCAATGAGTTCTGCCAGAAGATCACCTACCGCACCTTCGGCAAGAAGCCGGAAGTCATCCTCCAGGAATTCCGGAACTCCCTGAATCCCCGGATCGTGGTCACCGTCGATATGATTGCCACCGGCACCGACGTTAAGCCGATCGAGTGCCTGATCTTCATGCGCGATGTGAAGAGTCGAACCTACTTTGAGCAGATGGTCGGGCGCGGGGTGCGAATCATCAACCCAACGGACTTTCAGGCCGTCACGCCCGACGCCAGTACGAAGGACCGGTTTGTGATCGTGGATGCGGTCGGTGTGACCGAGAAGCGATTTGCGGAAACGATCCAGCCGCTCGACCGCAAGCCGACCGAACCACTCGACAAGCTGATGCGGCTTGTGAGCTTTGGCAACTGCGAACCCGATGTCGCCTCGTCCCTGGCGGCACGCCTGTCCCGACTCGACCGACAGCTGACTAGGGAAGATCGGGAAAAGCTTCAGGCGGTCGCCGGCGGGAAAGATCTCCGCGATATTGCCCACGCTTTGGTGGACGCTGTCGATCCCGACCGCCAGATCGCCGAGGCCCAGACGCGCACCGGTCGATCGGATCCAACCACAGCTGAAGTAAGCGCCGTCGCTCGTGAACTGATCAGAGGGGGCCTTCGGCCACTCGCCGAGAATTCGGCACTGCGCGAGGCCATCGTGGAGGTCCGCCGTTCCTATGAGCAGGTCATCGACGAGACCAGCCAGGACGTCGTGCTCGAGGCCGGCTACTCGGAGGAGGCAAAGGCGAGAGCTCAGGCCATGGTGCGCGACTTCCGCCAGTTCATCGAGGAACACCACAATGAGATCAGGGCACTTCAATGCCTCTACAGCCGGCCCTATCTCCGGCGCCCAACCTACGCACAGCTCAAAGAACTGGCCAATGCGATCAGCAAGCCTCCGCATCAACTGACGCCCGAGCGTCTCTGGCGAGCGTACGAGGCTCTGGACAGATCGAGGGTCCGCGGCTCGGGCGGCCGGATGTTGACTGATATCGTCTCGTTGGTTCGCTACGCCCTTGAACAGGAACTGCAGCTCGTGCCCTTCCGTGATCAAGTCGACAACCGTTTTCGAGCATGGCTCAAACAGCAGGCCAAAGGTGGCCGCAGCTTCTCCCCCGATCAGCTGCAGTGGTTGACCTGGATGAAGGATCAGATCGCCGGCGAGATGGGCATCACCCATGATTCATTCGAATTCACGCCCTTCGTGGAGCACGGCGGCCTGGGCAAGGCTTATCAGGTCTTCGGCGAACAGCTAAACCCTCTGATGAACGAGCTGGCAGAGGCTCTCGCCGCGTGAAAACGTTGCCCCGTGGCTGGACCGAAACGATCATCGGCGATGTTTGCGCCGTGGTCTCAGGATCAACCCCAAAGACGTCCGAGCCGAGTTATTGGGGGGGCGATGTGTCTTGGGTCACTCCAGACGACCTAGCGAGGCACACGAACAAATTCATAAGCCGCGGCCGCCGATCCATCAGCCGCCTAGGCTTGGCATCCTGCTCCGCGCGAATTGTTCCTCCAGGCACTGTCCTATTCACATCCCGGGCTCCGATCGGATATACAGCGATCGCAGCTGCGGCCTTATGCACAAATCAAGGCTTCAAGAGCCTAGTACCGCCGCCTGGAATCAGCTCGGACTTCATCTATTGGTATCTGAAATACGCGACTCCAATGATCCAATCAAGAGCGAGCGGGACAACCTTTGCCGAGATATCAGCCCGGGGAATGTCGTCCATACCGTTGCCTTTGCCGCCCACGCGCGAACAAAAGCGCATCGTCGCCGCCATCGAAGAGCAGTTCTCCCGCATCGACGCCGGCATCGCTGGGCTCGAGCGCGCCCGAGCGAACCTCAGACGATTCCGGGTGTCTGCCCTAGAGAGCCTCCTTTCCGCCTTAGGCCCGAGCGCCAAGCCTCGCCGTCTCGCCGAGCTTTTAGTCGTTCCACTAGCGAATGGGCGATCGGTACCGGACGGTCCGAACGGGGGCTTTCCAGTGCTCCGGCTTACATCGATCCGGAATGGACTGGTCGACCGGCGAGAGTCAAAATCAGGCGCCTGGACGGCGCGGGAAGCATCGCCGTATGTTGCGCACGACGGTGACTTCTTAGTCATTAGGGGAAATGGAAGCTTGCGGCTAGTGGGTCGAGGTGGGCTGGTACATGGCGAGCCGGGCGTTGCATTCCCTGACACTCTGATTCGCGTTCGGTTGAACCTGTCGGCGGTTGACCCCGAATACCTCCGTCTTGTCTGGGATTCGCGCGCTGTCCGACGGCAAATTGAGTCGGCTGCGCGAACCACAGCGGGCATTCACAAAATCAATCAGAGGTCGCTAGAGCAGGTGGTATTAGCATTGCCATCTTTGAACAGCCAACGCGAGCTCTCAAGCGTGATTGCTCGCATCGACGCATACGGTGCTGACACAGCCCGGGTAATTGAGAGCGCATGGACACGTGCTCGGCGGTTGCGAGCGGCAATTCTCTCAAGCGCTTTCGCTGGAGAGCTTGTTCCACAAGATCCGCAGGATGAGCCAGCGGTGGCGTTGGTCGATCGTATTGCTCTAGGTAGACCTCCAATCAAGAAGCGGGGCATCCCCACAACTAGTAAACATCCAACGGAGCTAAGCGCATGAGCGACGCCGCCACCCTAGTCCAGAAGCTCTGGAACTACTGCAACGTCCTGCGCGATGATGGGCTCTCCTACCAGGACTACCTGGAGCAGATCACCTTCCTGCTCTTCCTCAAGATGGCGGACGAGCAGACCAAGCCGCCATTCGACCACCAGTCGATCGTTCCGAAGGACCTCGCCTGGCCGACCCTTGTCGGACGAGACGGCGATGAGCTCGAGGTCCAGTACCGCCACACGCTGACGGAACTAGGCCGTCATCCTGGCACGCTTGGTGTCATCTTCCGCAAGGCCCAGAACAAGATCCAGGACCCGGCCAAGTTGAAGCGCCTCGTCTCAGACCTGATCGACAAGGAGCAGTGGATGACACTCGACGTGGACGTAAAAGGGACCGCATACGAGGGCCTGCTCGCAAAGAACGCCGAGGACGTCAAGTCCGGCGCCGGTCAGTACTTCACCCCGCGGCCGCTGATCAAGGCGATTGTCGACGTGATGCGCCCAGATCCGGGAATGCGCATTTGCGATCCTGCCGCAGGTACTGGAGGGTTCCTGCTGGCCGCATACGATCGCATGAAGGTGCATGCTGTCGATCCTGATCAAAAGCGCTTTATCCGTGATCAGGCTCTCCATGGCTGGGAGATCGTCGATGGCACGGCGAGACTTTGCGCAATGAACCTGCTGCTGCACGGCATCGGTACACCGGAGGGTCAGAGCTTCATTCGGGTCGACGACTCCCTACGCTCGGATCCCGGAGACCGGTTCGAGATGGTTCTCACCAATCCGCCGTTCGGCAAGAAGTCCTCATACAAGGTAGTCAACGCCGAAGGCGAAACGGAACGCGAGGATCTCACGTATCTTCGCGATGACTTCTGGGTCAGCACGAGCAACAAGCAGCTCAACTTCGTTCAGCACGTCCATACCCTGATGACCATCAACGGACGAGCCGCGATCGTAGTTCCCGACAACGTCCTCTTCGAGGGCGGCGCCGGCGAGGTCGTCCGCCGCAAGCTGCTGCAGCAGTGCGACGTCCATACCCTGCTCCGACTGCCAAGTGGCATCTTCTATGCGGGAGGCGTTAAGGCCAACGTCCTCTTCTTAGATCGCAAGCCGCCCTCCGAGACGCCGTGGACTAAGAAGCTCTGGATTTACGACTTCCGGACAAATCAGAGCTTCACCCTAAAGACGCGCCAACTGGCTCGGTCCGATCTCGACGACTTTGTGGCTCGATACAACCCGGACAACCGTCACGACCGGACGGAAACGGAGCGTTTCCGGCCTTTCAGCTACGACGAGCTGATAGCAAGAGACAAGACCTCGCTCGACATTTTCTGGCTGCGGGATGAGTCACTAGAGGACATGGAGAACCTGCCGCCGCCTGCCGTGATCGCGGCGGAGATCGTCGAGGACCTCGAAGCCGCGCTGGAGCAATTCGTTGCCGTCGCCAACTCGCTTGTCAACGCAGACGAGCCGACAGCGCCGGGTGAGGTAACCGCGTCTGGCTGAAGATAAATACTCCGGGCCGCTTGAGTCGTTCTCACTAAGGGCCATGAAAGAGGGTACCCGTCAAAAGCTGTGAGCACTGAGGCCGTTACGTATTGGGACGACATTGATCTTCTGCGTGTCATCGACGAGCTGGAGCAGAAGGGCCAAACCGGTTCACTCTTTGACGGACATCGCCTCATGGAGGCAGCGGCTCGCGGGAAGCAGTTGGACTGGCAAAGAAACCCTAGTCCTTTCGCGCGCGAGCTCGTATTAGCTCGGAATTCGGGCTATCTCGAGTATGACGACCAGACCTGGTATGGGCAGCCGCTCGCCGATCCGGCTCGTGATCCGCAAACGTGGCTGCAGCAAATTCGAGAGATTCACCTGACGATAGCTGGCCGCGACCGCGCTCGTGGACGGATCGTCATGCAGCCTACGCCAGTTTCCAACGAGGACGATGGCCATCCGATCTCGCAACTTACGCTCGGAGAAATCGCGAAAGCCGTTGCCGAGCATTACGACCTTTCAGAGCTACGGGCCTTCCTTGGAGAATCGGGGATTCCCGACGAGTTCATCGCTACAGCGACTACGGACGACGGGCCACGCTATGTGCTGGACGTGCTTAGCAGTTTGCTTGGCGCTGGTTCGGCGGCGCGCCGAGCTCTGCGCACGTTCATCGCAAGCTGGCTGACTGATCGGCTCCTCGTCGGACCCTCAGATGACACGCGGACTAAAGTCACACGGGAGCTTGCACGACAAGGCTGGCACATTCGTGGAGATCGGCTAGTCGTCGGGCCACGTCAGTCCACTTCCCCGGAGCCATCCGCCGAGCCAGAGTCGGCTCAGATCTGCCTCAACGGACACGCCATTAACTTTCACGTTCAGGCGCGACCCGATTGGTCCAAGGATTTCTGTCAGAACTGCGGCGAGCGAACCATCGTCGCGTGTCCCACCTGTGGAAAAAGCATTCCAGGCCAAGATACGGTCGTTCATGCCTACTGTCAGTACTGCGGCGCAGCCTATCCATGGACCGAAAAAGCGGCTCGGGCGGCCAAGGAACTTGTTCATCAGCAAGGGCTTGCCGAAGCTGAGGAAGTACTAGTCGTCGAGAGCATTGACGACCTTCTCCAGATGACACCCGCGAGTCCGGCCGCCGCTGAACGAGTTCGGCAGTTTGTCAAGAAGGCTGGCCCCCAGGTTGGCGAATCCCTTCGTGCGATCCTCGTAGATGTCGTCAGCGAATCCGTAAAGAAAATCATTTGGCCAGCTCCTTGACTCTGTGAAAGATGGCGTGCAGAGTGGCACGCCGGGTCCAGCGCACGTCCGTTGCTGAGGCTGAGGGTGACATCGGATGGAGTGCTGGCGTGTGTTGGGGAAGCCCCTATCCAAGACATCCGCTGGGAACGACCGAAGCGGCAGCCTTACGCCAGTCGTGATTGCGGTTTAGGGCTCGGTATCAAGTAACTCAGCCGTATGACCATCGCTTGGAGACTTACGTTGTAGCGATCCGCTAATCGGCGGGCGGCCTCGTCGTCCGCAAAGTCAAGCGCCTCTTTTCTGAAATCCCTTTGCAGCATTACTAGAGGCATCAGAAGCTCGGCGGCGAAGCCGTTGGCCGCCACTTCAAACTGATCCACCGCTTTCGAAGAGGCTCCGTCCCTCAGGAGGACGGGAAAACTGCGATCGACATGAAACTTATCCTGATCGTGCAGCACCAGATGGCCAAGTTCGTGCGCTATCGTGAATCGTTGCCGAACTTTCGGGTGAAGCGAGTTCACTCCGATAATGGCTTCACCATTCTTGCGAAAAAACATGCCTGATAGTTCGCCCTCGAAGGGCTCGTACCTTAACTGAGCGCCAAGCTGCCTTGCTATCCGTTCGACCGGCACCGGCGGTTCAACTATCCCCATCTGGTGCAAGACCTTACCTGCGGCCTGGCGGACTTCTACGTTAGTCATCTTGAAGAGTTAGGCGGAACCCCGTGTTTAGGATCCGAGCTGCCCACGCCCGCTCTGCCGGGTCGAGGTGCTTGCCCCTCAACTCGTCCTTGATGGTGCTGCTCACCGCGGTTGGCTTGTCGGGCAAGAGAGACGTGACCGGGAGCCTTAAGGCATCCGCTATCGCACAGAGCGTGTGGACTTGTATTTTTTGGCGACCCAATTCCAAATTTGTGATCGAGCTGCGGGTAAGCCCAACTCGTTGGGCGAGCTGGTCTTGAGTTAGGCGAACCTGCGCGCGTCCAGCGCGAACGCGCTTGCCCACCACCGTATAGACATCGGATGGAGTGCTGGCGTGTGTTGGGGAAGCCCCTATCCAAGACATCCGCTGGGAACGACCGAAGCGGCAGCCTTACGCCAGTCGTGATTGCGGTTTAGGGCTCGGTATCAAGTAACTCAGCCGTATGACCATCGCTTGGAGACTTACGTTGTAGCGATCCGCTAATCGGCGGGCGGCCTCGTCGTCCGCAAAGTCAAGCGCCTCTTTTCTGAAATCCCTTTGCAGCATTACTAGAGGCATCAGAAGCTCGGCGGCGAAGCCGTTGGCCGCCACTTCAAACTGATCCACCGCTTTCGAAGAGGCTCCGTCCCTCAGGAGGACGGGAAAACTGCGATCGACATGAAACTTATCCTGATCGTGCAGCACCAGATGGCCAAGTTCGTGCGCTATCGTGAATCGTTGCCGAACTTTCGGGTGAAGCGAGTTCACTCCGATAATGGCTTCACCATTCTTGCGAAAAAACATGCCTGATAGTTCGCCCTCGAAGGGCTCGTACCTTAACTGAGCGCCAAGCTGCCTTGCTATCCGTTCGACCGGCACCGGCGGTTCAACTATCCCCATCTGGTGCAAGACCTTACCTGCGGCCTGGCGGACTTCTACGTTAGTCATCTTGAAGAGTTAGGCGGAACCCCGTGTTTAGGATCCGAGCTGCCCACGCCCGCTCTGCCGGGTCGAGGTGCTTGCCCCTCAACTCGTCCTTGATGGTGCTGCTCACCGCGGTTGGCTTGTCGGGCAAGAGAGACGTGACCGGGAGCCTTAAGGCATCCGCTATCGCACAGAGCGTGTGGACTTGTATTTTTTGGCGACCCAATTCCAAATTTGTGATCGAGCTGCGGGTAAGCCCAACTCGTTGGGCGAGCTGGTCTTGAGTTAGGCGAACCTGCGCGCGTCCAGCGCGAACGCGCTTGCCCACCACCGTATAGACATTGTCGCTGGAGACTACAGGCACTACTCCTCCTGACAAACCATGCCCGGACTCTTACACAGGTTATCCAGCAACATCCAACATCTTCGCCTATTGCCGCTGTGGTGTCAAGTGCACAAACAGTGACGAGACAGGATCACTGTCAGTCAATGGGGTAAACCTGTGGCGGTCAGTGTGGTTGACGCGCTGCGGATAACGGCGTAGGCTGTAGCGAAACAGGTGGACCGGGTTGGCCGGTCCAGAGGAGCATGGCAATGCGAACTCGGTCTTTCGAGCGCTTCGTCTACGCAGTCGGCGTCGCGGTGGTCGCCCGGCTCATCGTCAATTGGCTGTCCGTCAACTTCGGACAGCGCCGGAGTTAGCCATGGCGAAGCCGCTCAAGCCCGGAGAACCCGCACCGACCTCGGGCATCTACCGCCGCTCGCCCGGCAAGGATGAGGTCACGGTAGACAAGGGCGAAACTCTGCCGCAAGGACCGAAAGGATCGCATCCCAAGTACGAACTTGTGCGGCCGGCGCGCCACAAGAAGGCCTAACGTGCAGGATCCCGCAGCTGCCAACTCAATCCTTGAAGGTGTTCGGAGCCAGATCGCGCCCGACGATAGTGTCTTGAAGGCCGCTCGCGAGCGGCTGGCGGATGTACGTGAAGCTTCAGAAGAGTTCGAGGGGGCGTTAAGAAGCTTTCGGTCTGGCTCGGTCGCCCACCTCACGGCCAACGATCCGGTCCACGATGCCGACGGCGGGATTGTCCTCGACCGCCGCAACTATTCCGAGCTCGGACCGGACGGTGACGACGTTGGTCCGGTTGAGATCGTCCACCGAGTACGCGACTTCATCAAGCCGCTCGTAAAGAAGAGTCACCCCAACGCCCGGTTCGATCTCAGTAAGCGGGGGATCTGCATCGGCTTTGGCGAGCCCGTTGCCGAAGACCAGGACCCGTCCGTCGACTTGATCGTTGCGCTGACCAGGAAGGACAAGGCTGGGCTTTGGATTCCTCATTTGGAGCGAGAGAACTGGGATGCATCGGATCCCGAGGCGCACACTCGCCTGCTTGAGGATGCCTACGAGGCCACGAACCATGCGGTGCAGCGAGCCATTCGTGTGGTGAAGGCATGGAACCGACAGTTCGATCCGCCCGGTTTGAGCTCTTTCAATATTGAAGCCCTCGGGTTGGAGGCGATCACCACCGAGATGTCGCTTTCAAGGGCGGTCGCGAAACTCTTTCGCTACGCTGCCGTCGAACTCGAAAAGGGTCTTACTCAGGACCCAGCAGGCGTATCCGACCCCATCCGGCTCCTGATCGATAAGGATGAAGTACTCAACCGGCTCCGAGCCGCAGCCGAGCTCCTTGCCGCTGCGGTCGAGGCTGGCGACAACATGGTCGCTGCGCAGACGGCATTGGCTGACGTCTTCTTCGATTATGTGGAGGCCCCGGCGGGCGCCGCCAGCAAGGGAAGCGTGGCCCAAGCGCTTAGGGCTGGTAACACGGGCGTCAGGATCGGCGCGGGAGGAGTCATCTCCACAGGCACCGGGCTGGGTCGCGCGGTGAAAACCACGCGTGCCTACGGTGAGCGTGGGCGGGAGTAGGGGTCGTTTTCAGCAAAGGAGTGCCGGAGCTTGGTGGGGTGTCCAGCGCACGAAACTCCAATTCGAACGTGGGCTAGATAGCCAGTATCCTAGGGCCCGCGGCGCGACGCGCCGAGCGTTCTATGAGTACCAGCTGATTGTTCCGGTCGCCTTCTATGACCCCAGGCGCCTGCGCATCGAGGTCTATGGTCGCGACGACCCGACTATGGCGCACGTTTTTGCTGATGGCCCCACCGAGTCAAAGCACCGTTTCTCGGGTGGGAGTCTTTGTATGTGGGACCCGGAGGATGGAGAGGAAAACCGCTGGCAGCCTCGCGACGGGCTGGTACGACTAATCGACATGGCGATCCTCCACTTATTCCGTGAGGCTTGGTGGCGAGAAACAGGTCGCTGGCTGGGTCCTGAAGCGCCCCACAGAATCAAGAAGGAGGTCCGTCCGGAGTGAGTAGCCAGGTGCTCGTTCTGCTGCTCGGCTCCGCGGTCATCGCCGCGCTCGTGTCTGCGGCAGTGGGTCTGCTGACGCAATATTGGACGGCTCGTCTGCAGGTGGCTGCCCGCCGGCGCGAGCTCTACGCCAAAGCCCTTGAGGCCTGCGCTGCCTACCGCGAGCTCCCTTATGCGATCAGGCGCCGTCGTCACGACCAGCCGGAGGAGGAGAGGATCCGATTGTCGGAGACCCTACGATCGATACAACAACAGTTGGCCTTCTACACGGCCTGGATCGAAACCGAGTCGGCTGAGGTCGCTGCTAGTTACCGAGCATTGGTTCAGGCAACCAGGAGGTTAGCTGGGGGCCACATGCATTCCGCGTGGGAAGCTGCCGCTCCTCAAAGCGATGCTCAGATGAACATCACAGGCATCGAATACGCGGAACTGGCTCCTCTGGAGGCGGCCTACCTCGCTTCGGTAAGGGATCATCTTGCCCTATGGTGGGTGCGCTTTTGGTGACCCAGCGGCTTCGCCGCAGACGAGTCGGCATGCCTATCCAGCCCGGGCCGTGCCAAATAGAGGCCTGGTTTTCAGCAGTGTCATTGGGGCCGGGCGACTCGGCTCGTCAACTCATATTGAAGCGCCGCCGACTTGGCGCCCGAGAAGCGGTTATCCTCCGTTAATGACGGCCTTAGACCATGGTGTCATTAGATTGTCCAACCCTGTTTGATATATACATGACACAATAGGCAAGAACTGTCATGGCTAAAGCCGGTGTACTTCAGGAAAGAGAGCGGACTGGTCCAGATGAAAACAGACTCTTCGAGCTCGCCTCGGGCCAACAGGGCTACTTCACCTCGGCGCAGGCGGTAGCCGCTGGTTATAGCCGTTCACTCCTCTCGCATTACTCGAAGGAGGGTCGGTTCGTTCGGAGTCGTCACGGCGTGTACCGCCTTCGGCAGTACCCCACTTCCCCCCACGAGGACCTGATGGCCGCCTGGCTAGCCGTCGGCAAGACCTCTGTCGTCTCACACGAGAGTGCACTGAGCATGCTTCAGCTTGTGGACACGATCCCGAACGAAATCCACATCACCATTCCTAGGTCCAGGCGGTACAAAAAAGCCTGGCCTGGCGTCAAGATTCACACAACGACTAGGCAGCTCACGAAGGAACAGATCATGACTCGGGAGGGAATCTCCATTACGTCGCCAACCCAATCGATCCTGGACTTTGCCGAGAGCGGAGGAGCTCCTGAGCAAGTCGGCCAAGCTATCTCTCAGGCTCTCCAAAAGGGGCTGATTACGAGGAGCGGGCTAATCGAGGCTGCCCAACAGCGAAGTGAGCGAATCGAACGCCTGGTTTCAAGTGCCCTGGCGGAGAGCACCGGCTGAGATACACAACTGCCGACGCCTTTCGTACTGCTCTTGAGACAAGGCTCAACAACCGGTCTCAAGAGAGAAAGATCTCCCTTACAAGGTTAAGAAAAGAGGTCGTCTTCGATAGATTGCTGGCCAGGCTCGTGCGGGTGGCTCCCGGCCGTTGGCTACTAAAGGGCGCACTCGCGCTTGACTTTCGCCTCGAGGAGAGGGCGCGAACGACCATGGATCTGGATATACAGCGACAAGATGATCCCGAGTCGGCCCAACGCGACTTTCTTGCGGCGACCGCCGATGATCTGGAGGATTACTTCATCTTTTCGCTGGTGGATATGGAACGGCGCAATGAGGCTGAAGAAGGAGCCGCAGTCCGGTTCCACATACGCTGCGAATTGGCTGGCCGGCTGTTCGATGACATAACCGTTGACGTCGGCTTCCGTGACGCGTTGCTCGGCCATGAAGAACTCCTCCGAGGTCCTGATCTTCTGGATTTTGCGGACATACCTCCGGTCGAGGTTCCGGCCATACCGATAGTTCAACACGTAGCTGAAAAGCTGCACGCCTACACGAGGAGGTACGGAAGGCGTGGAGTAACAAGTACCCGAGTGAAGGACCTGGTTGATTTGGTGCTGATCGCCGAATCGATCGCAATCCCAGCTGACCAGCTGGCTCTCGCGATCAGGGCAGTCTTTAAGGCACGTGCCACGCATCCAGTGCCTCCAAGCTTGCCTAGGCCACCGACTGAGTGGAGGACCGCATACAAGAAGATGGCGGACGAGGTCGGTATTGAATCAGACCTCGATGCCGCGTTTTCGGTGGCCGCCAGCTTGCTAAACCATGTCCTGGCCGAGCAAATGGCGGGTGGTACGTGGAACCCAACGAGCCGAACTTGGGATGAGAGGTAATCCCGGCTGCTACGGCATAACCCGTAACCCTCTCGTGTGCCCTGGGGGCGCGCTGTTGGACATCGCCGAAGAAGAATGTGGCCCTGGACGACTTTCCTTCGGGCCGTGATCCTCCTCTTCTTCATCATCATCATCCTCTTCTTCTCTTTCTTCCTCTCTCGGAAAACTCGCGAGGCGGTAGAACACGGCTCCGAGGTTTGACGATCGGAAAACCCAAGCGGTTTTCGTGCCACTCGACTTTCGCTTGCGCTCTTTTGACATGCGTGCTACCGTCCACATTGGTCGGCGCGAGAAACCCAAGCGGTTTTTGAGGCAATCGAAAAACCGCCGCACCACTTGGGCAAGGAGGCGCAGACCCAGTGGTGAAATCCCCACTGTGGAAATGGCCCTGCGGGCCGGGTTTCGTATTCAGCAAGAGGCGTCAAATGGCGGTCGGGGCTTGAAAACCACTAAGGTGCAAGCCTTCGGGGGTTCGAATCCCTCTCCCTCCGCCATCGCTCGATAACGAATGTTGGCTACGATGCGGGTCGCGCACCCGCCATCAGGAAACGGTAGCGGTTGCAAGGATGGCGTCGATCTGGCCGACCGCAAGCCTCATGCCGCTCTCAGTGCCCGCGCCCGGCACCTCCTTGTCCGCGGTCGGAGCGAACTTGCAGCTGATCGTCATGGTCGTCTTCTCAGGCGTCTCTACGAGTCGGACCTTGATGGACGTGGTCGGCGAGTCATCGTTCGGCC
>Ga0307477_10000526_pt1 | contig 41489 bp, 31 predicted proteins | sample atmos_gasesECM2C_FD_203316 | JGI IMG/M metagenome (GOLD analysis project Ga0307477, IMG submission 203316) | Hardwood forest soil microbial communities from Morgan-Monroe State Forest, Indiana, United States - atmos_gasesECM2C_515 | ecosystem: Environmental > Terrestrial > Soil > Temperate... | reverse complement strand
CTCCCCTTCGATAGGAGAGACGCTCTTTCTCAAATGAACAAACCGTAAAACCTTAGTCGCCGGCGACGGTGGCCTCTTCGGCGTTGGTCTTTTCTACGCTGACGGCGGCTCCATTTCCATTCTTGTGGCCGTTTCCGTTGCTGTGGCCGTTTCCATTGGCGCCGGCAATCTGCACCGGCTTGATAGTCGCGCCGGGAACCGCCATTTGGATCTGCTGAATCGAGCCGATTTGGACGACGGTTTCGGTGGACTTCTTCAGCACGAGCTCTTCGTAGATGCGGCGAACCTTGGCGGCTTCCTCGTTGGCCTTGCGACGGCGCGCGCGGTCTTCTTCGGCCGCGGTCAGAGGAATGTCGTGCTCCAGGTGGCGAACGCGGGCCGCGTCATCTTCATCGATGCGCAGGGTGTGCTCGTAGCTCTTAAGGTCAACCTTCTTGCCCTTGGCGAAAATCTCGTGCTTGCCGTGCTCCTTGTACCACTGAGCGACGGTCGCGTTCTTGTACATGTTCTCGATAATTTTGCGCCAGCCGATGCCGGTGTTGTAAGCGCAGAAGGAAATTTCGCCTTGCTGCGTGGCATACGGGATGATGCACATTTCGGTGCGGCGGAAGTCGTAGTTGAACAGATCCTGAAACCACATGCCGGCGAGGAAAAGGAAATTCCAGGGGTCCTGGCGGCGCTTCATGGAGTCATCCAGGGTGCGATCCGGACCGACCTTACCGTAAACCTTTTCCGCTTTGTCCTGACCGCGCACGCCGAAGGTCTTGTCAAACTTCTTCCAAAGATCTTTTAGCCGCAAACTTGGCGGCGCTTGGAACGGATGATAATTCTTCAGCAGCGCCATGGCGGCCATGTAAGCCGAGAATTTCTTGCCGCGCGACGCGTCGGTAACTTTGCTGATGTCGGCGACGAGGCCCGGCACATTCAAGAACTTCGGGACCGGCGCCCATTCCTTGTTTTCCTTGTTGATCATGACGGCGGTGCCCACGCCGCAGTTCGGGTGGCAACCGCAGCTCATTTGTCCCCACATGGCATCGGGACCGTGTGCCAAGTCAGCGAAATCAGAGAATGGGCTGATCAGCGATATCGGGAACCAGTCGCGAGTCGGTTCGATTCGTCCGACCTGCTTGCTGACGTCCTGGGCCAAGTGAGAAAGCGTGTAGCGCTGGCGGAGACGGCGTTCCGGAGTGATTTCTTCGTCGCGCCCGGTGAAGGAAACCGGCTGGAACGAAACGAAGGAGATTTTCTTGGGGTTTTCCATGGCAAACTTTACGATCGGGCCCACTTGATCGTTGTTGACGTTGTTGACGATGGTGGTAACTAGCACGATGTCAATGCCCGCCGCGTGCATGTTTTCGATGGCGCGCAATTTCACGTCAAAGAGGTTGCCGACTTGGCGATGGCTGTTTGCGTCGTTGCCGATACCGTCAAACTGGAGGTAGGCGTAACGCAAGCCCGCTTCGAAAGCTTGGGCGCAGAATTCCTTGCTCTTGGCGAATTCGATTCCGTTGGTGGCAGCTTGCACGCTGTTGTAGCCAACTTTACGGGCGAAGCGGACGGCATCGAGGAAACGCGGGTGCATGGTTGGCTCGCCGCCGGAGAATTGCACAGACATTTGGCGGCGCGGCTTGATCTTGGTGGCATTCTCGAGAATTTCCTGAATTTCTTCCCAGTTGAGTTCGTGGACGTAGCCGACTTGGTTGGCATCCATGAAGCAGGGGTCGCACATCATGTTGCAACGGTTGGTAAGGTCGACGGTAAGAACGGAACCGCGGCCGTGGCGAATCGTGCTGGAGCCGTGACGGTGCATGTCTTCGTCATTGTGTGCAGGAATATCGCGGCCGGGAAAATTCTTTTCGATCCATTCGAGGAACTTGGAATCGGCGGCCATCAAATCTTCACATTTGCCGTGGATGGGGCACTCTTTCACCATCCAGACTTGGCCGTCGCGCTCGATGATCTGAGCCTTAATTTCGCCGACCTTTTCGTGCACCAAGTCGGTCCAGTCTTTCGTGCCGTTCATGATCGCTTCGCGCGCTTCGTGCACGCAAGAAGGACACAGAGAGTCGGTGGTGCGCGGCCAGCCGAGCGTGGGCTTGGACTTCTCCCATGATTTCAGCATTGGCTTATCAGACCACTTGGGAATGAAGGAAGGATTCGGGCGGTATTTATTAAAAAATTGAATCGTGTCGAAGGTGACCCCCGCTGTTTTGCACAGCGCCCAATCGAACGATTTCCAAAGTTGATTGCCTACCGTTTTCGGCATAATCCTCCACCTTTCCTTTTGATGCACAAATATTCTTATAAAGTGGCGAAACCCCGTAATGCCCTATGACCCCAACGGGTGAGCTACACCCGTAACTTGTTACCCTACCAAAGTTTGCCCGGAATGCAGGCGAAGGTCTAGGAGGGTGCATCCAAAGGTGCAATTGGCGGGTTGAACGGCGCTCTGGCGAACCTAACGGAACTGTCTCCTAGTACTCGATAGGGCCTAGTCCAGATTCAGCGTGTGCGAAGGGCTCCCATGGCGAAGCGGGCGAGGTGGGGGCGTCGTCAGATCGGGATCTTCCTCTTCGGCGGTTCGCTGCCAGTTTATCCGACCAATTTAGTCGCAGCTTCCGCGTATACCCAATCCTGAAGGGGATGTAAGTGTCCGTTAGCGTACAACCGATGTAACTTGGTTTTAAGAATGCATTCTTATTCCTTACATACAGAAACTACAGAATCCTTTCCGTTTAGTTAAAGTTTTCCACAGTCTTCCATTTGAATTCATCTTGACACCTGACGAGAGCTCGGTTTACAAGGCCTTGCACGAGGGTGAAATATGTCCTGGGGGCGCAGGATGTCCAAGCGTAAGTGGCGGCTGTCGGCAGTGACCTGTTTGATTTTTTCGGCGTTTTTGGCAGTTCCTTCCTATGCGCAACAGACACTCGGTTCGATTGACGGCACGGTAACCGACATCAGCGGCGCCGTAGTCACCGACGCTGCTGTGAAAGCCAGAAGTGTCGCCACGAACCTGGAGGTGGAAGCTCACACCAAAGGTGACGGCTCATTCCACGTCTCCGATCTGCCGATCGGAACCTATGAGGTTACATTCTCAAAAACAGGATTCAAAGCGTCCGTGTATCCCCAGATCCTGGTGCAGGGTAATCGGACCGCGACGGTCAACGTGCAATTGCAACCCGGCGAACTCACGACGCAGGTTACTGTCAATGCGACACCGTTGCTCAACGAGACGGACACGACCACCGGGTATATTCTCGGGGAACTACAAATCACCAATTTACCGCTGGGCACCGGCAGCTTTACTCAATTGGCGATCCTCAGTCCTGGTGTCAGCGCGGACCTTTTAAACACCGCTGGAACAAACGCAGGATACGGGAATCAGGCGATCTGGGCGAACGGCCAGCGCGATAGCAGCAACAGCTTCACTTTTAATGGAGTTTACGCCAACAATATTTTCAACGGTAAATCCACCAGTCAGGTCACTTCTTCTCGCGTGGCCGTGAATATCGGGGAAAGCGGAAACAGCAATACGGGGGGTAATCCAAGTGGGGAAATCGTAACAAGCACATCCGTGTACGGGGCCATCGGACAGTCCCTGCCAACTCCCCCGCCGGAAACTCTTCAGGAATTGCGAGTGAATTCAGCAATGTATGACGCATCGCAGGGCGCAAACAGCGGAGCTCATATCGAGGTCAGTACGAAGTCAGGCACCAATAATATACATGGCGGAGCGTACGAACGGTTCCAGACTGCGGGCTTTGATGCCAACCAGTGGTTTTTTAACCATGACGCATTACCCCGCCCGCCATTGCATCGGAATGTCTTCGGCGGTTTTGTCGGCGGTCCAATCAAGAAGGATAAGCTATTCTTTTTCGCGTCTTATCAGGGCCAGCGCGTTGCAGACCATTTGTTGGACGTTTCCCTGGTTGCCGTTCCGCCGCACCTGACGAACGATCGCAGCGCGATGGGAATTGCCACCGCCGTAAATGCCGACTTCGGCACGAACATTCAGCCGAATCAGATTGTTCCGCAGGCGCTGTCAATTCTGCAAGCCAAGCTGCCGAATGGGCAATTCTATGTTCCCAGCGCGGAAACCGATCCAGTGATTTTACAGAACCTGCAAAACCAAAATGCGGACGCTCAAATTATCGGCACGGGTTCACTGTTCGTTGCGGACCAGGTGAATGGAAATATCGATTACAATTTCAGTGCGAACGACCGGCTCGCGGTTAAGTATTACTTCCAACGAAATCCCAATAAGAGTCCGTTTGCCGAGAGCAATTTGGGGGGATTTCCGCAAACGCTAGATGCGGGGAGCCAGACGATTTCCATCAACAACGCCACCATCCTGACTCCCAATCTGAGCTGGGAGCAACGATTCGGATTCATTCGGGAAAAGGCTTTTGCAACTACCAGCCAATTTTTGACCCCGGCCTCCATAAATATGAATCTCTTCGGTCTGTCCAAATTCCCAATCATGAACATCGGTAACGCAGACCAGCTTTTCAATGCGCTCGCTATCGGCCCTACCAGCAATTTCGCTAACGCGGGGGTCTTTCAGAATAATTTTGAAGGAGTGAGCGACTTGCACTGGGTGCACGGCCGGCACACGATTTCAACGGGCATCAGCTGGGATCACACGCAGTTGAACGTCATCAACCAGAACAACCAGCTCGCACAGGTGAACTTTAACGATTTTCCGGGGTTTCTGCTGGGTTCCGTTTGCAGTCCAAGCAACACTTGCTCGAATCAGAACCAGTCCAGCACATTCTTGAACGGGTCTTCGAACCGGTACTACCGGGCGAATCAGGTGGGCGTCTACGTTCAAGACGAGATCAAGATCAAATCAAACCTTACGGTCGATCTCGGCTTACGGTGGGATTGGGACGGCCCGCTTACGGAGAAAAACGGGTTTCTAACGAATTTTTACTCGAAAGATTACTCTTATAATGTAGCTGGCGACGTGGTCCAGAACATTGGACTGGTTATAGCCGGCAATAACAAAGCATTCGGCTCGAAAAATGTAAGCAATTCAACGCTGACTGGGCGCCAGTGGGGCTTTGCTCCGCGCATCGGGATTGTTTATAGTCCATCATTCCTCAGGAATTTTGTTATCCGCGCAGGTTTCGGCATGTACTACGATCGCGGAGAATACTTCACGGAGCTTTCTCCACCGGCCGGCGGGGGAATCAGCGGCCCGTTTGGAGTAACCGTGGAAGAGCCTTTCGTGGTGCCGTTCCTTCCTCCCGCACCTCCCGCCTCGTCATTCGCGAATCCTTTTGGGACTACGCCTCCGCCACCACCGCCTACTAACCTCTCGGCAGTTCAAGGTTTAGTACCGAATGCCCAAAATATCGTCAAGCAGACAACTCCGTTCTGCATGCAGACCATGCAATCATTTTGTAGCGGTCTGTTCTTTGGGGGATATGATCCAAGGAACAAACTCCCTTATTCGGAGAATTGGACGCTGGACCTTCAATGGCAGCCGGTGAACTCCGTGGTACTCAGCATTGCTTACGTCGGGAATCACGGCGTCCACGGAGTGATCCCGCTGCCCTTTAACCAAGACCGTATTGCGACTCCACAAAATCCCGCCCTCGCCGGTGGTCCGTTCCAGCAGAACTTTTCATATGGCTGGAACACAACCGGCGTGTCCGCCGAGAACCTGCAAACGCTGGTGGTCGGGTTTGGAGCCGGCAACACCGCTCTTCGAGTACCATTTATCGGCTTTGATCCCAACTCGGACTTCAATGAAGCGATTGGCATTTCGAACTACAACGCATTGCAGCTGAACGTTAACAAGCGTTTTAGCCACGGGCTGCTGGTCACCGGCTCCTATACCTGGTCCCACACGTTAGATGAACAGAGCGGTCTTGGACTTTTCTTTACCGGCAATGACCCTACAAATGTTCATTCGTCCTACGCCACTTCCGATTACGACCGGACGCACGTTTTTACGGCCGCTTACCTGTATCAATTTCCGACCATTCCCGATGCGACGGGATGGAAAAAACACGTTATTAACGGATGGGGGATCAATGGAATCACGACGCTTCAGAGCGGCCAGCCGTATAGCGTAAATGACTTCAGCGGCGCTGTCGCCGGCATATTTTACCAGGGGCAAAATTTCATTACGAATCCCTTGATTCCCGTGGGAGGCTTGGGATCGACCTCGAACAAGCCGTTGTTGCAAGGCACGACAGGAATAAATGCGAACAACCCTGTTCTGAATCCGAATGCTTTCGGCCCGCCAGTACCGTTCGCGCCCGGAACGAACGGCGTGCCGCCGTGTGATCCAGTGACGGGCGCATGCGACGATTTTGAAACCGGATTTGCGACAGTAAATCAGCGCAACATTTTCCGTGGTCCGTTTCAGAACCGGTTTGACTTTGGTGTTTTCAAAGAGTTTAGACTTACCGAACGGTTCACACTGAGGTACGACGCGCAGGTGTTCAACATCTTCAACCATCCGAGCTTCGACATTCCTGACAATAATGTGAGTTTCGCGCCCAATTTCAAGAATCCACCGGTTTATGGAACGAATGGACAGGGTTCTGCGACGCAGTTCACACCTTGCCTCGCAATTCCCGCACTTGGTCCGGGGACGGGCGCATTTGCGTGTCCGCCGCAAGGTAAACTTGGATTTATTCAGCACACCATTGGCAGTCCGCGGTTCATTCAGATGGCGCTGCATTTGACGTTCTAGGCGAGCGTGTAGCTTTCGCAGGGGACGTCCCAGTCGCTTTTATGCTGACCTAAGAGAAGAAAGTGGCCGCACTAGTCGAGATTTAAAGGGGTGCGCAGGACTCCGATGGCGAAGTGGGCCAGGTGCGGGGCGTCATCGTCGAGTTGAATCCAGCGGACTACGCAGTGGTCCTTCAGATATTGCGAGACTTTCGCTTCGCTGATTCCCAAATGTTCGGCGAGTTTCGCCTTTAAGCCGCTATCGGGTGACGTGCGGGTACTGCGGGTGCTCTTGCCGGCGCTACCGCGCGTGCTGCCGGTGCCGCGAGCGAGGTTTCCTACGCCAACGCGAAGCGTTTGGCAGGATTCCACATAATAAGAGGTGATCTGATCGGAATCCGACAGCAGAAACACGCCGGGACCAGCGGGAGCTTCTTCGGTATCCAAACGATGCAGCGGACTAGCAACCAGGCGGCGCAGCATCGATTCCAGGTGCGACATGCGCGAAGCCAGCGCGGGATCGCCCGCGCGCCCGTGCGCAGTTCGCTCGGACGGCAATTTGGGAGCGGCCTGCTCTGAGCGCGAAGGCTCGAAAGTTTCAACGGCTGGCGGCGCGGAATGGGTTGGCGCTCGTTCGGACGATTTGGTTTGCTGCGAGGGCCCTCTGGGAGATTGATGGCGTTGCGGCGCCGGTGGCCGCGATTGCACGGGCGGCGGGGATTGCGGCGCTGTTGATTCCGCGAAGGCTTGCGACGGAAGTCCGGACGCAACTGGTGCGCCTTTACGGCGACGTCCTCGTCCACCGCGGCGGCCACGACGGCGCTTCCTTTTTTCAGCCTCGCCAGCTTCTGGAGCGACGGTATTTGAAACTTCGGCTTCGGCTGGTTCTGGAGTGTTCGCATCGTCCGCCGACTCGGAAATTTCTCCATGAGCCAAGTTTGAGTTCGCCGGCTCTTCACCGGAGGCTTGGGGGAAAGAATCAAAGCGCGGTTCTTCCGCGCTTACGGGGTCCATAGGTATTGCGCTCCCGGAAGGAAGCGCCGCTCCAAGTCTGGTCAGGGCCTCTTCTGCTTTCTTCTTCCACTCCGCCCGACGGAAGCGTTCGGCGGCGATGGTGTACCACTTCACAGCGTCTTCTTTGAGCTCGGCTTTTTCCTGGATCACAGCGAGCTCCCAGGCCACCATGGCGTCGCGCGTGCGTTGATAAAGTTCAGAAAGTTTGGCGTGAGCGTCCGGACTGTTTTTGGCTTTGCGAATACGGGCCTGAATTTGGCGCCAATCTGCCATGGCCGGCATTGTAGCAGTCGCAGGAGGGATAGGGAAATGAAGGAAAGTCTCTATTCGGGCGTGTGCTGATGGGCCGATAATGAATCATTACTCCATGAATGCTGCGGAAAAAACCGAATGGATTTGTCAGCAGGCGCGCGGCGCCGGGTTCGACCTGTGCGGAATTGCTCCCGTTGGAATGGAGGCGACCACACAGGCGAGGGAGGAGAATGCTCTCGACGGAACATTTGCAGAGCTCGCGCATTTGCCGGAATGGCTTGCGCGGGGATACGCGGGTGAGATGAATTACCTGCGCGACGCTCGACGCGGCGATCCGCGGCTTGTGTTGGACGGCGCGCGAAGTTTGATTGTGGTCGCGCTGAATTACAATTCGTCTCCGCCGTATTCCACCGAGCTGCCTGTTACGCGCGGCGGAGATGCGCCTCGCGGCTGGATTTCGCGCTACGCCTGGGGCCATGATTATCACCAGTTGCTTCGCGAAAAACTCGAGATGGTCGTTGCGGCCATGCGCGCGCAATTCACCGGGCCATTTGAAGCACGCGCCTATGTTGATACCGGGCCTGTGATCGAACGGGTTGCAGCGAAATACGCGGGGCTCGGATGGTTGGCTAAGAACACCTGCTTGATTAACGAAAAGCTGGGGTCCTGGCTATTTCTGGGAGTGATCGTCACCACCCTGGATCTGGCACCGTCCATTCCTGGCGGCGAATTGCCCGCTCCCGATCTTTGCGGAAACTGCAGGTTGTGCCTCGACGCGTGTCCCACGCAGGCGTTTCCAGAAGCCTACGTTCTTGACGCAACTCGCTGCATTTCCTATCTCACGATTGAATTGCGTGGGGCGATTCCGGAGGATATGCGTCGGTCGATGGGGCGCGCCGTTATCGGCTGCGACATTTGCCAGGATGTCTGCCCGTGGAATCGAAAGTCTCCGGTAACTCCGCTCGCGGCTTTTCAACCGCGGCAGCTGCTCGGGTCAAGAGGCGAGCTCAGCGGAGGAAAACAGGACGAATCTCTGCTCGCGCCAGAACTCGGAACGCTCGCTTCGTTAACGCAAGAGGAGTTCAGCTCGGTTTTCCGCGGAAGCGCGGTGAAGCGGGCGAAATGGCGCGGCATGGTTCGCAACGCATGTGTGGCGCTGGGGAATTCGGGTGTTCAGCAAGATTCAGCTACCTACCAACGCGTTATCGGGATGCTCGAACGCGTTGCTGCCGGCGGCGATCCACTGATCGCCGAACACGCGCGCTGGGCGCTGGCCCGTCTGAACGGATCTGAATGAGTGCATCATGCCTAATGGATTGAGTGCAATTGACGTGCGGTTCAAAACTCCGATAGGGTAGCTACCAACCGTGAGGCATTTGACAGGGAGCCACGCATGATCCTCTCTACGCTGGGCAGTGTGATGGGTGTCCTCTCGCCGCATTTTTCGCTTCCAGTGGGGGGCGGCGCGGCTGAGTTCATAGTTTTGCGCTGGCTTCACCTCATCTTCGGAACCATCTGGATCGGGCTGCTTTATTTTTTCAATCTCGTTGGCTTTGCGACGATGAAACAGATCGATGCGGCGGCGCGAGCCAAGATTTATCCGGTAATGATGTCGCGCGCGATGGCCTGGTTTCGATGGTCCGCGCTGATCACGATCGTGGTCGGCGTCCGTTATTACATCCATCTGCTGATTGTGGACGCGCACAACGCCGGCGACCCATCGCTCACGCTCAAGTGGCTGGGATGCTGGGTGGTGGTTTGGCTCGCAGCGTATGCGCTCATTTATCGGCTTCAGCTTCCGCGCGATGGAATTTCCGACAGTGTTTGGGTGCGCGCGATTGCGATCGCGGCCATCGTGATCGCGGCGTCGTGGGTAGTGTTGGAGCTAAACGGCGGAGCAGACGTTTCGAATGCGCATCTGTGCATCAGCGTCGGCGGCGGATTAGGCTTTCTGATGGTGATGAATACTTGGGGCGTTGTTTGGCGCGTACAGAAGAAGCTCATTATTTGGACGCGCGAGAACGCGGAGCAGGGCACGCCCATGCCGCCGCAAGCCCCTCGATTAGCACGGTGGAGTTTTCTGGCCTCGCGCGTGGGCTTCTGGCTTTCGTTTCCGATGCTTTTCTTTATGGGGGCGGCAGAACATTATCCGTTCATCAGCAGCATCGGCCGCTAGGTCGCTGCGCCCGAATCTCATTTCCACACGTCATAATAGATAGCGCCAGGAGGCCAGCATGAAACCAACCCAGCGTTTGGGGCTCTCCGCTTTAGTTGTAGTGGCAATTGCGCTGCCCGCGTTTGCGTATGAATATCCGCTCTCTTCCACTTCGATTCGCGCCGCTTATATGCTGGGGAGCCGAAATGACCGAATAACCGCCGAATTCCTGGCGCGCTATAAACATTCCTTGCCGATGCCGAAGGCCGGTCCGCACGTGGCGGTGATCAGCGTGGAGACGCCTTACGCACAGATAGTCGACCTTGGCAAAACCGATATGAACAAAGATATTCAAGGCACCGAAAAAGAGTTTGCCGGCAGAGAATTTCCGTTCATCGTGACGGTGGGAGTTGACTTGACGGATAACTACCCAGGACCGCCTCCGCGAAACCCGAATGGGCCTCGCGTGCTGATGCCGAATTTTGAGCGCGACTTCCAAATACGGTTGCTTCAAGGCAAGAAGGAAATTCCCGCGGAATCGACTCAAGTGTGGTTGCTGTATTCAGACGCGGTCCCGAACCTTGATCAGATATCGGGGGCCGTTATTGAATTGCGGTATGACACGGACAAGATCGATTCTTACGATGATGCTACGGTTAAGGTTCACACGCCCGATGATCAAGAGGTGGAAACCACCTTTGATCTCGGGCACCTTCGCTAAGTCGCGCAGCTCTTTCTAAAGTCACGTGAATTTCCTCGCGCATTTTGCGCTCACGAGCGCCAGCGGAGCGTTACCGGGCCTTCCAGTGGGTTCTTCATCGGCGTATTGGTGCGACGAGCTTCTAAATAGGCGGCCTTCAATTCGAAGTACCAGCGTGCCTGACGGTCTGCGTCATCTACCAACATCATGCGGTCCTCGTACTTCAGTCCGAGCGCCTGCTTTTCGATCACTTCGGTATCCTGGCGGATAAATCGCGGGCCGAAAACGTGAATGATAAAAGAGACTAGCGGGAACCAGGTAAGGATGTTCCACGCTGCGCAGAAATCCAGCCGGCAAAGATCGTGGCGAATCGGCGTAACCGTTGTGCGGCTGGAGAGCCAGTAACGGCCGGCGCGGATTTGTTCGAAGCGCTGGTTGGGCAAGACGAAATCGATCATGGTGGTGGCAGGTTCGCCGGTCAGGAGCTTCAGGACCTTGTAAGGCGCGCTGTTCGACGAGGGTGCGTGCGGGCTCATGCGAAAACCGTTCGGTATGGGCTCGAACTGTTTTTGTTTTTCGCGAATGCTGTGGCGGCTGCGCCACCACCAGGCTTGGTGAACGAACGGGCCATGCGCTGGGTCCATCAATCCGATGATGGCTTGGTCGGCCCCGCATGGAAGATCGGCCCAAAGATGGGCGATCTTGTAGCGGGGGCTCCATGTTGGTAGTTCGGGTGCGGCCGGCGGCGCGATGTCGCAGGCCCGGCCTTCCGGGTTGCTCATAAAGCACCAGAGGTAACCGTTGCGCTCTTCGCAGGGAAAACTTCCGGCGTAAATGCGTTCGCATTTTAGTTTTGAGTCTGCCGTCAGCGAAGGAATTGCCTGGCATTGGCCGGTGTGCGCCTCAAATCGCCAGCCATGGTAGGCGCATTCCACTGTCTGGCCGTCGAATTGTCCGAAGGAAAGAGGGAACGCGCGGTGCGGACAAACGTCACGCAGCGCGAAAGCTGTTCCGGCGGCATCGCGGCCAAGCACTAGCGGAACGTCGAGCAACATCGCGCGCACGAGCTTTCGTCCGCGCACCCGCTCGCTTCGCAGCGCGGGATACCAAAAGCCCCACAGCATTTCGTCAGCGCGATTCTTTGTTGTTGGGTTGCCGCCACTCATCGATAGGGTCGTATCGTAGTATACGAAGCGATTACAGCAAAGGGCGACTACTGTCGGAAGCTTCCGTCGTCGCTAGATTTGGTTCGTGAACAACCCGCCTTTACTTTTTTTGTTTAGCGGAAGCTTCGACCTGCTTTAGGACTTGATCCAGCGCGGCACGATCGAAAAGCCGGCCATTAGCGATAACCGCGCTGATTTTTTGCGTGTTGTGGATATCGTCAAGCGGGTTTGCACTCAGGAGAACGAGGTCGGCGGTCTTGCCTGGTTCTACCGAGCCGAACGTGCTTTCGAGGTCCAAAAACTTTGCCGGATTGCTGGTGGCAGTCTGCAGCGCTTCCAGCGATGTGAATCCGGCTTCGACAAAGTTGGCGAGTTCATCGTGCAAACTGAACCCGGGCATGATGTAAACGCCGGGCGCTGCGTCGGTGCCAGCCATGAATGGCACTCCGGCGCGGTGCATCGTTCCGACCATCTGGAGATTGCGCGCGAAATATTCCTGACGCAACGCAAGCGGGTCCTTCAGAAGGTCCGGCATCATCTCATCGGTGAAGCGGCGCCAGGTTACGTCGCGCCAGTATGCCGGAACGTATTTGTCGAGCGGCTGGTGTTGGAGGTCACGCTGATCGAGGAAAGTGCCGCCGCGCTGCCAGGCTAACGTGGGGACTTGCCAGGTTTGAGTTTTTGCAAGCGAGTGGATAAGGGCATCGCACTTCTGTTCGTCGTGAGAGGTGAGCATCAACTTCAAGTCACCTTTGCCGCTGATAAATTTATCTTCTTCACCGGAACAGGCTTCGAAGATTCCCATCAGATGCTCGATGCTTTTTTGTCCGGCTGCGACGGTTTCCTCAAGGCGGACTCTGTCCGGTACATGGCCGACGAAAGGCAGACCTTGTTTGTGCGCCTCCACGGCCGCGGCATGGTAGGCATCGTCTGAGACTTCCGACTGCACCTTGATAAAATCGACGCCTTGAGACTTGAGCGAATCGACCGCAGCAACGGCGCTCGCCGGCGTTGTCACCGCAATAGAGCTTGGGAAGCGCAAACTTTTGCCGTCCGGGAGGTATCCGTCGAGCATCGGACCGGAGATGACCATGCGAGGACCGATGATCTCGCCCGCAGCGATCTGCTTGCGCCAAGCTGAGAGCACGAGGATATCTCCGCCCATGTCGCGCACGCCGGTGATGCCGTTGGCAATGAAGAGCGGCAAAATAATGTCGCGTCCACCGGGGAACCAGTCGCCGAAGGCGGAGTGCACGTGCATGTCCCATAGGCCGGGGATCAAATATTGACCTCTGCCGTCGATGATGCGGGCATGTTTTGGTGGCTGAAAACTTGTCGCGTTGGAAACAGCGGTGATGCGAGCGCCGGTGATGACGACAGTGGATTCCGGCTGCACCGAAGATGTGCCGGGATTGATGACGGTGACATGCGTAATTACAATTTGCGGCGGATTATGATTGGATGGGGCGCCGGCCAATGACGCGATTACCAGGCACAGAGAAATGAGCAGCAGAGGGTGAAGAGTTGCGAAGGTGCGCATGCTCCAGAGATTACTACGGAAATAGCGCTTTGGCAGGTGGCTGCTTAAGAAGCCACTGTTCGGGACCAGCGTTTGACTCGGAAGGAGATTGCCGATATCCTTAACTCAGATCGACTGCGATGTTCGCCTCATTTTATTAGCGCTTTCTGTTCCGCTCCGACTGGAGCGCTGCTTTCTCCGCAATTTTCTATTCGCAAACTTTGTATTTCCGTCGTAAATGAGGCGCACCCATGGCGAATCTAACACTTTTTGAAAAACTCGATAACATCGAGTCACGCTACGAAGAATTGACGCTACAGCTTTCCTCGCCCGAAGTGCATAACGATTCGGCGCGTTTCCAGAAGCTCGCGAAGACGCACGCCGAAATGGCCGAAATGGTGGCGAAGTACCGCGAATGGAAGGAAATTCAGAAGGGTTTGCAAGGCGCCAAGCAATTACTGGTTGAAACCGACGACACGGAAATGAAGCAGATGGCCCATGACGAAGAGCACGAACTGGAAGCGCGCAGTACCATCGTCGAGCGCGAACTGAAATTCCTATTGCTCCCGCGCGATCCGAACGACGACAAAAACGTGATTGTGGAAATCCGCGCCGGAACGGGCGGAGATGAAGCTTCGCTTTTTGCCGGCGAACTTTTCCGGATGTATTCGCGGTACGCGGAGACACAGAATTGGAGAGTGGAAATCCTGGAAAGTTCAGCGTCTTCCATCGGCGGGATGAAGGAAATCGTAGCCGCAATTCAAGGCCACAAGGTTTATTCCAAATTGAAGTATGAAAGCGGGGTGCATCGCGTGCAACGCGTTCCGGCAACGGAGCAGCAAGGGCGCATTCACACTTCGGCGGCAACCGTGGCTGTTCTTCCGGAAGCGGACGACATCGACATTAAGATCGAGGCCAAAGATCTGCGCATCGATACGTTTTGTTCATCCGGGCCAGGCGGGCAATCCGTGAACACGACCTACTCCGCCGTGCGGATCACGCACATTCCCAGTGGGCTGGTTGTCTCGCAACAGGACGAGAAATCCCAGATCAAAAATCGCGCGAAGGCCATGCGGGTGTTGCGCGCGCGTCTTTACGAAATGGAACAAGCCAAGCAGCACGAAGCAATTGCTGCCGAGCGCCGCGGCCAGATCAAGACCGGGGACCGCTCCGAGAAAATTCGCACGTACAATTTTCCGCAGAACCGCGTCACCGACCATCGCATCGGATTGACGCTCCATCAGCTGGATCAAGTGATGGAAGGCAAGCTCGGACCGATCGTTGACGCGCTTTCCACTCATTATGAATCCGAGCGGCTGAAGCAAGAACTCGTAGAAGCTTAAGCCAGTGTAGTGGCACCTCATGTCTAACGAAGACAATTCCTCAAACGCTTCTGCTTTGAGCGTCCGTGCGGCACTAAAAGAAGGAATGTCGCGATTGCGCGCGGCAGACGTGCCGTCGCATACGCTGGCTACCGAGCTGCTTCTGATGCATGCGCTCGTACGCGATCGTACTTGGCTTTACACCCACCCGGAAGCAACGCTCGATATCGCAGACGCGGAAAAATATTTGGCTTTGATTGCGCGGCGCGCGGCCGGTGAACCGACACAATATCTGACCGGCAGGCAGGAGTTTTGGGGACTGGAGTTCGAGGTAACGCCGGCGGTGCTGATCCCGCGCCCGGAAACCGAGCAGGTGATGGAAGTTGCGTTGGCACGGCTGGGACCACGCGGTTTTAACATTCATCTCGATACCGCAAAGCCGCGGGAAAAGCTGCGCGTGGCCGATGTGGGAACCGGCTCCGGTTGCCTCGCAGTGGCCTTGGCATGGGAGCTGCCGCACGCTGAAGTTTTTGCTACGGACATCTCCGCAGCGGCTTTGGAGGTGGCGGGGCGCAATGCTGCGCGCCATCGCGTCGCCGACCGCATTCATTTTCTGCGCGCAGATGTGCTGGATGCGTCCGGAGACGAATCAAAAACGGGCATTGGTAAATTGCAGAGCTTCGAACTGATCGTCAGCAATCCTCCGTACGTGGGGCGGGATGATGCCTCACAGTTGCAGCGCGAGGTACGCGAGCACGAACCGCATGCGGCGCTTTTCGGTGGTCCCACGGGCGTCGAAATGTACGCTCGATTGATCGAGGAAGCTGGACGCCTGCTTGGCCCCGGCGGCATTCTCGTTTTAGAACTTGGCTACAATTCAGCGGAACATGTGCGCGCGTTATTGGCGGAGCAGGAATGCTGGACGAACGTTGTTTTCACGAACGACCTCGCAGGCATCCCGCGCGTGGCCGCCGCCGATCGCATCTAGCGAAACTCCTGCGGTCTTTTGTCATACAATCTAGCTCTCGCCTGGACCACCCATGCCGAAGCTGGCCCATTTTCGCGCGAAGCATGACGCGCAGGCGCCCACTGCGGAGGATTCACTCGCCTCGATCCTGCACATTGATATGGACGCGTTTTTTGTTTCGGTTGAGTTGCTGGCACGGCCAGACCTGGTAGGGCTGGCAGTGATTGTCGGCGGGCAGCGCGACCAACGCGGCGTGGTTACATCTGCGAGTTACGAAGCGCGACGCTTCGGCGTGCACTCAGCCATGGCGTTGCGCACGGCGGCAAAGCTTTGTCCGCGTGCGGTCTTTCTCGACGGGCATCATGAACTTTACGGGCAGTGGAGCGATCGCGTGGCGGCCGTTCTCGCCAAGTTTTCGCCTACGGTGGAGATGGCTTCGATTGACGAAGCATATCTCGATCTAGCAGGGACCGAGCGCCTGCACGGCCCATCTCTTGGCGCGGCGCACAAACTGTTGCTGGAAATTACGGCAAGCACCGGACTGCCGTGCTCCGGCGGCTTGGGTGCAACGCGCCTGGTGGCGAAAGTCGCGAGCGAACAGGCCAAGCCTCGGGGTTTGGTTTGGGTTCCGCCGGGAAGCGAAGCTGCCTTTCTTGCACCATTGTCGGTTCGAAGAATTCCAGGGATTGGGAAAGTTACAGAAGTGTCCCTGAAAGGTCTGGGCGTTGAAACGGTCGCACAACTTCAGAGCATTCCGCTCGATCGCCTGGAAGAAGTATTTGGAAAATGGGGGCAAGCGCTTTACCGCAAAGCGCGGGGCGTCGATTCTTACGAGTTTTTTGTCGATGCCGAAGCGAAATCGCTGTCGCACAACCAAACTTTTGGCGAGGACACAAACGACCGCGAGATTCTGGAGTCCACGCTGAGTCATCTTTGCCAGAAGGCATCCAAGCGCCTGCGCGATGCAGGGCTTTACGCTCGCACCGTCTCGATAACCCTTCGCTATACGAATTTTGCGACCATCACTCGCAGCCAAACGCTGGCGGAACCTTCTGACTTGGATTCGATCTTTTTGCGCACAATTCGCGACCTCTTTTCACGCGCCTGGGACGGTGCGGCAAAATTGCGGCTGGTCGGCGTGGAATTCTCGTCATTTTCCGCGGGTTCCGGCCAAATGGAGCTGCTCGACCCCGGACGCCGCGAAAAACTGGAACGCCTGGCCCGTACAACGGACGGTCTTCGCGACCGGTTTGGATTCTCGAAAGTACAGTTGGGCGGCTCGCTTAAGATCCGCGGCGACGGAGGCGACCGTCGCTGATTTTTTTCGCTGCTGAACCTGTGTGCCAATCGAAACAAATTTGCCGCCATCCGTTTCCTGTCCTATAGTTTCGTTCTCATGGCCAAATCGTCAGCTCCCGGCGAGCGCTCCAAAGGCGTCATCCGCAACGTGCGCGATTTCTGGGCACGCGTGACGGAGGGCCTGAAAATGGGCCAGCTGTGGGGCGAATTCAAGTCCGAAGCGAGGTCCAGCTACGGTCTTTATTCCAAGGACGTGGATTGGGACGCCATCGGACGCGAAAAATCGAAATTTAAAAAAGTTTTGTTCGCTGCCTGGGGCCTATTCCAGGCCATGTTGATGAAGCTTTCGCCCGCCCGCCGGGTCCTGCTGATCATTGCACTCGTGCTGATCGTGATCCATCCCGACATTCGCACTAACTCAAGCAACGCAGAGATTAACTTCGAAGCACTCGGCGCAGCGATCCTGTTCGTATTGCTCGCGCTGGAATTGGCCGATCGCGTGACCATGAAGCGCGATCTGGAAATTGCCCGGGAAATCCAGCAGTGGCTGGTTCCAGCCCGTGCTCCGGAAATTCCCGGCATGGACATAGCCTTTGCGACGCGGCCTCAAAACACCGTGGCGGGCGATTATTACGATGCGTTTTTGCGGCCGGTGCCGGTTGCCGGTGTCGCCGGTCCTTCGTTACTGATCGCTGTAGCCGATGTTGCCGGAAAGAGCGTGCCAGCGGCGCTATTGATGGCGACGTTCCAAGCGAGTCTGAGAGCTCTTGCTGCTACCGCCGCCTCGCTGGATGAAATTGTCGAGGGCCTGGAGCGGTACGCGCGGGCGCATAGCCTGGAGGGCCTTCGCTTCACAACTGCATTTCTCGCCGAGATAGATCTGAATACTCGCGGGATGACCTACGTAAACTGCGGGCACAACGATCCCATCTTGCGGCGTTCTTCGGGACAAATTGAGCGGCTCACGACTGGCGGGCCGCCTCTTGGCTTGCCCGCGTTCACCGACAACGAACTTGCCTACCTGTCCGGGCGCACGCAACTTATGCCAGGCGATCTGCTTTTTGTTTTTACCGATGGCGTGGTGGAAGCGGTGAATGAGACGGGAGAAGAATATCGCGAGGAGCGCCTTCTTTGGTGCGTGAACTCGATTACCGGGAGCGCTGCAGATGTTCTCTCGAGAGTGATGACGGAGGTCAACACTTTTGTGGGCTACGCGCGCCAGCACGATGACATTACCGCTCTTGTTCTGCGTGTGACTGGGTAGTCCCGGCGACGAATTGTCCGCGCATATTTTCCAGAGAAATGTGGGATAGAATCGCCGCTGCTTACCCAGCATTCAATCGAAGTTCTCACGAGGTGCATGGATGCGTTTTGTGACTCTGTTTGGCTGGCTGCTGGTTGCCACGAATGCGGTTGCACAAGCCCAGAAGGCTCCGGATGTCGCGGAATTCGTCAGCGTCGATGCGCCGGTGGTCGTTCTGAATCACCTGCGAGTGATCGATGGGACGGGTGCGCCGCCGAAAGAAGACCAGAGCGTGGTGATCGCAAACGGCAAGATACAGTCGATCGGGCCGGCTGCGTCCGTGCAGTTCCCGCCGGGAGCGCAGATCATTGACCGCACTGGCTACACCGCGATTCCAGGACTGGTTGGAATGCATGACCACCTCTACTACACCGACTCGATCACCGTGCAAGTTGCCGGCGGTAGGATTGGCGAGCCAGGGCTGTTTGTTGCCGAGATTCCTTACACTGCGCCGCGACTCTATCTGGCGGCCGGCGTAACCACCATGCGTACGACCGGGAGCTTGGAACCGTACACCGATCTGAAAGTTAAGAGCCGCATAGATACAAATCTGATGCCGGGACCAAGCATTGATGCGACGGCGCCGTATCTGGAAGGTGCGCCCACGCGGTTTGCGCAGATGCATGAACTGACCGGACCGGACGACGCGAAACGCCTGGTGGACTACTGGGCCGCGGAAGGCATGACCTCGTACAAAGCGTATATGAACATTACGCGGGAAGAGCTGAGAGTGGCGATCCAGCAGGCGCATTCGCATAACCTGAAACTGACCGGGCATCTTTGTTCTGTGACTTGGCCGGAAGCGGTGACGCTGGGGATTGACGATCTAGAGCATGGGCCGGTTTTTGCGGACACTGAATTCGTCACCGATAAGCAGGCCGACGTGTGCCCGGCGGGCGGAAGCATAGCTTGGGCGAAACAAGACGTAAACGGAGCGCAGGTGCGAGAGCTGATTCACAATCTGGTGTCACATCATGTGGCGGTTACGTCGACGCTGCCGGTGTTTGAAGCCCACGCGCCAGGACGACCGAAGCTGCAGGCCCGCACACTGGCTGCCATGTCTGCGGAATCGGCGCAAAGTTACCTGACCGATCGCGCCAAAGTGGCTTTGGATTCGCCAATGACTTCGCTGATGCGCAAAGAGATGGATTTTGAGCTGGCCTTCTTCAAAGCAGGAGGTTTGCTGCTCGGTGGTCCCGATCCGACCGGAAATGGCGGCGTGCTGCCGGGTTTCGGCGATCAACGCGAAATAGAATTGCTGGTGGAAGCGGGATTAACTCCGCTACAAGCCATTCAGGTGGGCACGCAAAATGGCGCTGTGTATCTCGGGCAGCAGGATCGAATTGGAACGCTCGCGCCCGGCAAGCAGGCCGACCTAGTCTTGATAAAAGGCGATCCTTCAAAGAACATCGACGAGATCGAGAACGTCGAGACGGTGTTCAAGGCCGGGATCGGCTACGACTCCAAGAAGTTGATTGATAGCGTGCGCGGCCAGGTCGGAATCCGCTGATTCTCCACAGGCGTTGTCTCTTATACCAAGCGATATAGAACTTCAAGATCTCCGCAACTACCAACCGCGGAGAAATTCGCTCATAATCGCAATATGGAAGCGCGTGTTCTCGCCGAGCGCCTTTGCCGAACGCTGAAAGCGTCTGGGCATCAAGCCTACTTTGTGGGCGGGTGTGTGCGCGACATTCTTCTGGGGCGCGAGCCTGCAGACTACGACGTTGCCACCGACGCCACCCCCGACCGAGTGCGGGAATTGTTTTCGCCGTCTTTTGCGGTGCTGGAAGTGGGGGCGAAATTCGGGGTCATGCTGGTGGTGGATCCGGAGGGGAGCGCGCAAGAGGTGCCTTTAACCGTAGAAGTTGCCACATTTCGCTCCGACGTGGGCTATTCCGACGGGCGGCATCCCGATAACGTTGTGTTTTCGAAAACCGCACAGGAAGATGTGCAGCGGCGCGATTTTACGATTAACGCGTTGTTGATGGATCCGGAAACAAAAGAAGTGCTGGATTTCGTCGGCGGCCGCGAAGATCTGAGCGCCGGAATCATTCGAGCCATCGGAAATCCGGAGGAACGATTCCGCGAAGATAAACTTCGACTTGTGCGCGCGGTCCGCTTTGCGGCGCGACTTCACTACGCGATTGACGCAAGAACGTTTCATGCAATTCAGAAACTGGCTCCGGAAATCAAGCAAGTCTCCCCGGAACGGCTTCGCGACGAATTGACCAAGCTTCTCACTGAGGGCGCCGCCCGCCGCGGCTTCGAGCTGCTGGATGAAACCAGACTGCTGCCCGAAATTCTTCCGGAAATAGCGCGCATGAAGGGCGTGGAACAGCCGCAGCAATTTCACCCGGAAGGTGATGTCTGGATTCACACGCTGCTGATGCTGGAAAAGCTTCCTGCCGGATGCTCTCCGACGTTGGCTTGGGGCGTGCTTTTGCACGACGTTGGAAAACCCGCGACGTTCAAGCCGCCTTCGCAGACGGGCGACAGGATTCGCTTCGATGGGCACGTAGAGGTTGGCGTGCGGATGGCTGAAGAAATTGGCCGCCGCCTGCGTTTTTCAAACGAGGATACGGCACAGATCGCAGCGCTGGTTGCGAATCACATGAAGTTCAAGGATGTGCCGCAGATGAAAGCGTCGACTCGGAAGCGCTTCGTTCGGCTAAATCGATTCGAAGAACACCTCGAGCTGCACCGCCTGGATTGCCTTTCGAGCCACCGGAAGCTCGATAACTATGATTTCGTCCAAAAGTATATCCGTGAAACGCCTGCCGAACAGATCCGGCCAGCTAGGCTTTTGACCGGGAACGATCTTCTGGATATGGGGTTTCCGCCCGGACCATCATTCAAACGAATGCTGGACGCGGTCGAAGAAGCCCAGCTAAACGACCTTATTCGCACCCGCGAAGAGGCTATCGAGCTCCTCAAGTCTCTGCCCGCCATAAATGAAATAAATTGATTATTATCTTATGTTTAGCTGTATTCCTGAGGTGGAAACAGTGTTCCGGAAAACCTTGAATTCAGAACTTTAGTCTGATAGTATCAACATACTTCATAACATACGACTAATTACGGGCGTACCTTTTCCGCGTCTGTTGCATCTAACCATACTGGAAGGCGGCAAGAAGTAATGGCCCAAGGGGGATCCGGTGAGTAAGACAAATAGAGTTATCCCAGAACAAGTCGCGATTCTGCCTGTGCGCGATACGGTGTTGTTCCCGGGTGCGGTGATGCCGCTGCCGGTAGGCCGCGAGAGTTCTCTAGCGTTACTGAACTCGCTGGAAGGGCCGGAGAAGCTTCTAGCTGTAGTGGCGCAACTGGATCCGCGAATCGAGGTACCGAGCGGATCGGATCTGCACAGCGTGGGCACGCTCGCGCGAGTTCATAAAATGGTACGCATGCCCAACGGAAACATCGTGGCATTCCTCGAGGGCTTGGAACGCATCCGGGTGCTTGAAGTAGTGTCATTGAAGCCATTCTTGCGCGGCCGCGTGGAAGCACAAGCAGACCTGGAAAATCAACGCGATGCGGAACTGACCGCGCTCGAGCGGAACGTCCAGGAATTGTTTCGCGACGTGGTGACGCGTTCGCCTCAGCTATCCGATGATCTTCAGACCGAAGTGATGAATCAACCTTCGCCCGAACGGCTGTCGGACTTTGTGGCGTTTACCTTGCCGTCACTAACCACCATGGTTCGACAGGAGCTACTGGAAACATTCAGCGTTAAGAAGCGGCTTGAAACGCTGATCAACGAATTAACCAAAGAGCGCGAAGTGCTGGATCTGCGCAACAAGATTCACGAGCAGGTCCAAGAGCAAGTAAATCAGACGCAGCGGGAATTTCTGCTTCGCGAACAGATGAAGGCGATTCAAAAGGAACTCGGCGAATCCGACGACGGCCAAGCGGAGATAGAAGAGCTTCGCAAGAAAGTCGAAGAATCGGGAATGACTGCCGAGGCTAAGAAAGAGTGTGAGCGCGAATTGAAGCGCCTGGCGAAGATGACTCCTGCTTCGGCGGAATACATGGTTGCACGGACATACCTGGAATGGATGACCGCGCTGCCGTGGAACAAGACCTCCGGAACCGAAGACATCAATATCGTGAAGGCCCAGGAAATCCTGGACGAAGATCATTACGATCTCGTCAAGGTGAAAGAGCGCATTCTCGACTATCTCGCGGTGAAGAAGCTGCAGCCGGGGATGAAGGGGCCGATCCTTTGCTTCCTCGGGCCTCCAGGCGTGGGGAAAACGTCACTCGGAAAATCGATCGCGCGGGCGATGGGCCGGAAGTTCGTGCGCATATCGCTCGGCGGAATGCATGACGAAGCCGAAATCCGCGGGCACCGGCGCACCTACATCGGCGCTCTGCCTGGGCAGATTATTCAGGGAATCCGCCGAGCCGAGACAATGGATCCAGTCTTCATGCTGGACGAAGTGGACAAACTCGGGCGCGATTTCCGTGGAGATCCTTCGGCGGCGTTGATGGAAGTGCTCGATCCGGAGCAGAATTCTTCGTTCCGCGATCACTATCTCGACGTGCCGTTCGATCTATCGAAGGTTCTCTTCGTGGCCACGGCGAACTGGATGGATCCGATTCCGGAGCCGCTGCGAGACCGCATGGAAATCATCGAGCTCGCCGGTTATACCGAAGAAGAGAAGATCGGAATCGCAAAACGCTTCCTGATTCCGCGGCAGACGAAAGAGCATGGCATCGTCCTGGGCGAGCAGATTGAGTTCACCGACGAAGCGATACACGACTTGATCACGCACTACACGCGAGAAGCCGGCGTGCGGAACCTCGAGCGTGAAATTGCTACGCTCGTGCGCAAGCAGGCTCGGCGTATTGCCGAAGGCAAGACCGAGAAGCATATCGTGACTCCGGAAGTGGTTCGCGAAGCGCTCGGAATACAAAAAGTTAGAATCGAAAAGGAAGTGGAAGAGCGTGTAACGAAACCGGGAGTTTCGGTGGGCTTGGTTTGGACTCCGGTAGGCGGCGACATCGTTTTCATCGAAGCCAGCAAAGCGCGCGGCGGTAAGCAGTTCACCATGACCGGGCACTTGGGCGAGGTGATGCAGGAATCGATGCGTGCGGCGCTTAGCTGGGTGCGGTCCAACTCGGAGCGTTACGGCATCGATCCGGATTTCTTCCGCAAACTCGACCTGCACGTTCATGTTCCTTCCGGCGCGATTCCGAAGGACGGGCCGTCGGCAGGCGTGGCGATGGTCACAGCTCTGGTCAGCCTATTGACGGGGCGAGCGATCAGGCCGCGAGTGGCGATGACCGGAGAAATCTCACTCTCCGGCATCGTGCTTCCGGTGGGAGGAATCAAGGAGAAGGTGCTAGGCGCCAAGCGCGCGGGCATCCGCGAAGTAATTCTTCCATCGGAGAACGAGCCGAATGTGCTGGAGGATTTGCCGGCCGAGATGCTCGAAGGCGTTAAGATTCACTTCGTGCGAACGGCCGAGCAGGCACTCGAAATTGCTCTTGGCAAGTTCGAGAAAAAGCCTGTGCGGCCCATCACCGGTGGCGAGCAGTTGCCGGCAATCGGTCCAGCTGGTCCGATTCACTAAAAGCAAACTAAGAGGCGGGATGATTTAGCGCACAACCTGGGTTTCCTATTGCGGCGCGAAGCGCAATCGCGTACAGCTAGAAACTTCCGAATGCCCTACCGCCCTAGAGAACTTGTGGTGCGCGCGCGGGAAGCCGCCGCGCTTCTGCTAGCCGCGCTCGATCATAACGAGATGGTTCCGCGCTTTCTCGATATGTACGCAGCCGAAAACCGCCGACCAGGACGAGCCGATCAGCCCGCGCATTACGATGAGCAGCTTGAAACGATCCGGCGCGAAGCCATCCTCGCCATGGTTCTGCGCACGGGGGACGTTTTGCCGGCGCGATTGAAAGTTCGCGTGAACGTTCGCGAACCAAAACGTAGCGCCAGGAAAATTAAAAAGGGGAAGAAGGGGCGGGGTGGAACGAAAGCCAAACCGCGGAAAAAATCGAGTCTCGATCTGGCGATCCCCTTGCTGGATCTTTTTCGTGAAGAGTTTTTTGTGGCGCTGGGCCAGGCCCTGAAGTGGAGCGACCAAGACGCCCAGGAATTCTGGCACGATCTGGAGCTTTACGAGACGCTGACGCAGAAGGAACCGCGGCGGCAAGCGGGACGCACGACGCGAGCTGTCGCTTCCGGTCCCTTTGTGGATCGCACGGCTCTGCTACTGGATCCATCCCTGATGGAACAGGCACGGCGGGCAGCAGGCAAATTCCAGCTGGAGCTGAACACGGCCGCCGACCGTGTCCTGCACAAGGTCTTTGCGCGGCGCCGAGGGAATTAGGCTAAGGTCGGGCTTCCAACACGATATTGAACGGTGTTTCTGCAGCGCGCCGCACACGAGTGAATCCGGCGCTTTTCAATACCTTTGAGAGCCGACCCTCTCCGGCTTGCGCTCCCAATCCAAGCCCCACTTCTTGTGAGAGAGAAGCCGGGGTGCAAAGCATGGTAGAAGCGGCGTAGAAGACGCGACCGATGGGATTCAAGTTGTCTTCCAGCTGGTCGTTGGCAAATGGCTCGACGATCATCCACGCGCCACCAGGATCCAGAGTCTTTCGCACGTGCCGCGCTGCGCCTTCGGGGTCGCCCATGTCGTGCAAGCAATCAAAAAACGCGACGAGCTGATAGCCTTCACCCGGATATTCTTTTGCGGAAGCAACTTCGAATTTGACGCGGTCCGATACTCCAGCCGTCGCAGCAGCTTTGCGGGCCATTTCGATCGACCCCGGATGGTAATCGAATCCAACAAAGGTGGACTTCGGGTAGGCTTGAGCCATCAATATTGTCGAGGTGCCGAGGCCGCATCCGACGTCTGCGACCTTTGCGCCGGCTTTCAGTTTGCTGTCCACATCACCCAGCGCGGGAATCCATTCGCCGATAAGATGAGCACGATAGTTTGGGCGGAAGAAGCGCTCGGTGCCGGCGAAAAGGCAATGATCGTGTTCATGCCATCCCAGGCCCTTACCCGTGCGAAAAGCTTCGGTAACTTTTGGTTCATCTTTTATACAAGCGGAGACAATCTCGAAAAAGCCCGGAAGAAAGACAGGACTGTTCTCGTCAGCCAAGGCGAGCGCCTGCTCGGGCGGCAATGTATATTTTTTTGTTGAAGAGTCATAGGTGATGAACCCGCCGGCACTTTGCGCTGCCAGCCATTCGCGGACGTAGCGCTCGTGCGTTTTCGTCTTAACCGCGATTTCCTCCGAGGTCATTGGCCCGGCTCCGGCCATCGCTTTATATATTCCGAGTTTGTCGCCGACTAATATGAGAGCTGCATTCATCGCGGCGCCCATCTCTCCAACGGCTTTCATCATGAATTCGTGAAGCTTCGTTTCGCTCACGGGCTGTGCGGACGCGGACATAAGCTAACCTCCCGGGGAAATCGAGGCTGGGAAATGCCTGAGAACTGAGCGGATTTTATCGTTGCGGGTTCAAGCAAGTCAACGTGCGAAGTCACACAGCCAGCGACCGATATTTGTTATTCTCGCGCTGTGCTGGAAGCTTTTTACGTCGTCATGATTCTCCAGATAGCCGTGGGAGTGTACTCCCTGTGGAACGGTTTTGAGTGGGTGCGCATGGTGCGGGCTCGGCTGACTTCGCACGCCGGATTTTACACGCCCCAAGCGGCGCTCATTTGCCCCTGCAAAGGGAACGAGCGCGGCCTGGAAGAAAATCTTCTGGCGCTTACGCGTTTCGACTATCCGAACTACGAGATTTATTTTGCGCTGGCAACAAGCCTGGACCCAGCGCTGAAAATTATCGAGCGCGTGAAAGCCGCTAGCCAGCGCCCCGCTCACATTCTAATCGCAGGCCCTCCGGAAGATTGTGGCGAGAAAGTATTCAACCTAAGGCGGACTGTCGAGGGCCTGCCCGAAAAATTCGAGGTACTCGTATTTGCTGATTCAGATGCACGCCTTCCGCGCGGGTGGCTTACGAAACTCGTAGCACCGCTCCAGAATATCCAGGTAGGAGCCACTACTGGTTATCGCTGGATTTTTCCCAGCGGAACGGGGATGGGTATGCTCGCGAGCGCCGTGGCCTCCGCCTGGAACGCCGCTGTGGCCACGCTGCTGGGAAAGCCCAAGAGAAATTTTTGCTGGGGCGGCGCGACAGCAATTCGGCGCAAGACGTTCGACGATGTCAACGTGTTGGAAGCATGGAAGGGCGCCGTTAGCGATGATTTCGCATTGACAAACGCTCTGCAGCAGGCGAACAGGCCCATCGTTTTTTGTTCGGAATGTTTCGCGGCCACCGTCCATCCGTGGACCTGGACTGAACTGTTGGAGTTCACCAACAGGCAGATGTTAATCACGCGGGTGTATTCAAATCGCAGATGGCTCCTCGGCGGACTGATGAACCTGGCATATGCGCTGAGCATGTTTTATGCCGCCTATGTGATTCTGTATTGCATGGTTGACGGCGATCCGTGGAGCCACTTGGTTCTAGTGGCCTTGGCGGTCCCGCTGCTGGCTGCCATGAAAGGCGGCCTTCGGGTCGTTGCCATCAACGAGGCTATTCCAGAGTGGAGAGTAAAACTTCCTGAAACAAGCGTGGCCTGCGTTCTTCTCGCGCCGGTTGTTCCGCTCCTTTTCGCATGGAATTTCGTTGCATCCTCAATTTCAAAGCGTATCCGCTGGCGCGGTATCCGATACGAACTTATTTCGCCGAATTCCACACGCATCGTCAAACGCTAGCGCTATCTAGTTTGGATGATCCAAGCGGTGCGGCTCTAATGTCTGCGGGGATTTTTGCCGAGCGAAGGCGCGCTGGACGCGGCACAACAAGTACGCAGTGACCGCGCCGGCCGGGATCGGGAGCCACCAGCCTGCTTCCAGTACGGTCATGGGTCCCCATGTGATGGCAGGAAGCAGTCGCATCCCACCTTGGCCTTCGGTGCCCATGCGCTTTCCCCAGACTCCGAGAATCGCAATAACGACCGGCGCCAAAATCGCTCCAACAACCGCCCAGTGACTCGGTGTGATGCACTGTAAGGCCCTCATAATGCGTCGAAGAAGGAACGCTCCGACCAGCGAGGCGATTACTCCAAAGACTAATCCATAAAAATAGAAAAAGATCAGCCCAAATGCGGAGTGCGATGAAAATGCGTTATCCGCAACTGCGCCGAACAAGCCTCTGGCCCAAACGGCGAGGCTCATGAAGAAGCATCCGCAGATCCATGCGGTGAGGTAATACGCCAAGCTGCCGCTGCGCGTCATATGCGGCGCTGAATGTTGGGGAAATCGAGCCAGACTTTCACGCCACAGAAATGCGAGCCTTCCGTGCAAATCGGCGTGGAAATTCCGGCGCGAAGGTGGCAGGGCGGGCCCATGTAGCGCGCGAGTTCGGGTAAGACGGCGCGGATTTGCTCTACCTCTTCCATCGACGCCTGATAGATTTCTTCCTGCGCATTGAAACAAGTACGCATGGTCCATTTGTGCAGTAAATGTAGCAACGACCCAGTCTCTACCAAGCGAATCGTCTTCGCGTTGGGCAACAAGTACAGCGCGAATTCCAGTGGCACGCCGCGATCAAGTAATTCGTTTTTTGCAACCCACGCTTCTTCCATGGCGCGCTCATAAATTTCCATGGCGCGCGGGTTATCGCGAATCAACCTGGGCGCAATGTAATCGGGCGAGCGAGTGTCGGCCAGAGTTAGCAGCGGGCGCGAGCCGGGCACCATGCGGTGGCGCTGATCCTGGCTGTCAGCAGTGTGGCTGATCTTTTTAGCAAACGTGAAGTTCGCATGCTGCAAAGCGCGCATGATGGGCGCGTGCACACCGATGTCGAGTGTTTCCCGGCGGTAGGGATTTCGCGCTGGATTCAGAAGGCGGTCAAGCGCTTCCGGGTCCGGGCATTCGGCGACCGTGAGGCCCATCACGGCGCGGTAGGCATCGCCCATCACGGGAATCGCATGCGGCGGATAATCGGCCAGGCGCGAAGTGAGCCCTGCCAGCTTGGCATCAAACTCGCGCGCAAATCCTTCGCCGTCACGCTTTGATTCGTGCCATTCCGGCGGCTCCTCCATGGGCGCGTTGTCGAAGCGATCGAAGAATTGTGGATCTACTTCTCGGACTCGCGCGACCATCTCTCCGATCACCTGGCGCGCTTCCAGCGGCGTATCACTCGCTGCGTGCATGCGCCACAGCCGGTGCAGGACGATACCCGACAATGTGTGCACCATGGTGGTGAAAGCCGCTACCGGCAAAACGTATCGTGCGACTTCGATTGAGCGCTTTTCCGCCTGGCGATCCACTTTTTGCGCGCGCTTGGGGTGCGACATGGGGCTGAGGTGCCAGATGTCTGCCAGAATTCCGCGAGCGGTCGGCTGCAGCACGCGGGTGAGCTCGCGATAAAAATCCCACGCTCGCCCAATAGCTCTTTCGTAGATGGCGCGCTCGGCGGCACCGAAATCCGCGGTCTCTTGAGGTACGTAAGCTTGAGGGCGATCCAGCCGGACATACCGCTGGCTTTGTTGCTCTGAGTTATAAAACGGATGAGCGTGAAGAAATGACCAGACAAATTGACGGCTGATGTTTTCCAGGCCGAACTCGAAGTGAGCGTGCTGGAATACGGTGTGGTGTCCACCGTAGTAAGTGGCCGAACCAATCGTGACGCGCTGCTTGTCGGTAATTTCTTCCGGACCGATCAGGCGGGGCGAATAACAGGTTCTGGCAGCGGCAATCGCGGAATCGAATGGATGAGCGAAGCAATTCCGCAAAGTCACCCGGGGCGCGCCGGTTTCTACTTGCGATCCAATCGGCTGTTCAGATGACGGAAATAATTGTGTGGCCATTTCCTGCGAGCATTGTACACCGCGCGGTTGCCGTTTCACTTCGACGAAAAAAAAGCCCCGGGATTTTTTGGTCCGAGGGCTTTCGATTTCGCACTGTAAGGCGAGAAAAAGTTGTCGCTATTTCTTTGCAGAAGCTGTGGCAGCCGCTTTATCCGCGTACTTCTTCTGGAACCGCTCCACACGACCTGCCGTATCGATCAACTTCTGCTTGCCGGTGAAGAATGGATGGCAGTTCGAGCAAATTTCGACGCGTATCATGTTGCCTTTGATCGTCGAGCGCGTGTCAAACGTGTTGCCGCAGGCGCAATGCACCTTGACGGCATGATAATCGGGATGAATTCCTTCTTTCATGGGATGCTCCTATTTGCCGGCCGGTCTGCGCCACCTTCGAAGCACGAAACACACGGTTGCGTCGCTAGGTCAGCGGGAAAACTCAATTATATTGCATCCGTGCCGGATTGCAATGACCGGTTAGATGCTAAACCGGGTCATGCGGTCGCAGCGGAAAGTCAGAAAAACGAGTTAGGAAACGAAGGAGCATCCCGCGCGCACCCGGCCGCCATCGAGCCGCTGGGTGTAAGCCTGACGCAAGATGACTCGGACAGGGGGCAAGATCGGGACGTGAAGGATTGCGCTGAACTGCTTGGGCAGTTCCGCGCCTTTTTCCAGAAGTAGCGCGACGCCGCCATAGCTTAGATCGATCAAGGTCGCTGTTGCTTTCTCAGCCTCGCTCAGCATCGCGTAAGCTTTGGTCCCCGCGAGCGACACGCGCTCCCACTTGCGCTTCTCGTCCCGCGATGACGGGGCCGATATGGGGATGGTCTTCGCCGCTGGAGGGGCAGGCTGCGCGGGCTCCGGCGGGTGGGACTCAACCGTTCGATCCTCTCGCTTTGACTGAGTCGGATCCTCATGCGCTGCCAAATCCGCTGATGGAGCAAAATCCCCGCGCGAGGGTAAGGCTTGCTCGGACGGTACCTTCGACGCAGTTTCTTTCGGCGTCCGCTCCGGGGATTTCAATAAACTCTCAGGCTTCGATGAAGGTTTCTGTCCGGATTCTTCCGGGCCGGATGGACGGGAGTCCAGTGGCGTCATCCGCGATGCGATGCGTCCCGCATTCTTGAGTTGGTAGAGACGCTCATCCGCTGTGCCCATCAATTCACTTTTCTGTTCACCATCCATGGGCTGCACGGCGATACCAAAGTCCAGAGTGACGCCAGGATCCAATTTAAGGGAATGAATGTCGCCTTCGTACTGTGTGCGAACGCGCCGGCACAGCGTATTGGCTTGTTCTGAATCTGTCTGCGGCAAAAGCAGCGCAAATTCATCTCCTCCGATGCGAAACGCGAAGTCCGATGCGCGCAATGTTTTTCGCAGCGTAGCCGCAGCAAGCTGCAATATCTGATCGCCTTGCAAATGGCCGTGACGGTCATTCACTTCTTTGAGCTTGTGTACGTCTAGAATCACCACGGCCAGCTGGTGCCCGTAACGCTTTGCGCGGTTCAGTTCTTTGTCGCAATATTCATCAAAGAGGCGGCGATTGTAGAGACCGGTAAGCGGGTCGGTCGCCGCGTTGATTTGCAACTTCTTGAATTCGTCATACTCCATCAAGATCGGCACGCGCAGAAAATTCGTGGAAGCCAGCACATCGACCATGGCTGTTTTCAGCGAAATCTTCTTGCCGATGCTTTCGGCCAGTTCGCGGCGCCGCAATAAAATTCGCTCCCAATATTCACTGGCTTGCGTGTCTGCCAGATCTATGCGCGCGATGGTGCGAAAAAATTGACGCAAAAACTGACCGCGAGCCGGGTCCTCCAGTCCTTCCAGTGTTTCAGCGAGGACCTCCAGGTAGGAGTCTTCCGCAGAAGGTTGTGGCGACAAGGATTCGGGCTGGGGCATCAGTGGGTTCCGGAAAAAATTCTAGTTTCCCTAACCAAGGGGCCACTGCGGGGGCACAGGACTTACAGCAAGGGACAGTCCAATCTCTGACAAGAATTCTCAATCATAGAAAACTTGTAAGTTGCTGCCAGAACGAAAATTACACGGTTTCTTTACTGCGTCAATGGCGAACTGAGGGCGTAACTCGCCGAAGCGTGCAAAAGGGTTCCACTTTGTGGCAAGACACAGTCATAGATAGCCGGACACCTGTGGAAAAAGTTCGCGTTGTGGAAAATCACTGCGGAAAATATTTAGCCAATCGGCTTCAGGAACTCGACGCCAACCAAGTAGACATCCCCGGCCTGCTGTTGCCTTTTCACCCGGGCTTGAATGGGTGGCATCCCGGCTGGGACCAAACCGGAGGAAGTGATAGAAGGCGCCGGGATCGTCAAAGTGATAATTCCATTCACCGAGAGGGAGCGGGGGCAAGTCAAAAAAGCCCCTAAGCCACTGACATCTAAAGTCTTGGCAAGCTCCAGAAATTGTTCATCATGCGCGTCTCTCCCGCGAATGAACATCGGGATCTGTAGACGAATTCGTTGGAATCGTCTGCGCTCATCGTAGAGCGGAGCCATACTGACTTTCTGGTGCAGAAGATTTTCCGTAACGCCCATTAGTACCCCAGTTTTAGTACTCTCACTAGTACGCAATTTGAATGCAAGTCCCTGCATTCAGCGTGCCCAAATTTAAACCGCACATTATCAGCATGTTAAAGAAGCATGAATTCGCCCGAGGGTCTGACTTCAAGTCAATTGGGCAAAATTACTCCAGAACATTTCCAACTAAGTGCAAAGTTGAGCGCAAACTAGAACGCATTTACCATTGACTCCACTCCGAGGCTTTGCGAGCATGAAACTCCTTGAGCGTGGTTCCCTTCGCCCGTAGCGAAAGCTCAGGAATGGTGTCTTTGCCGCTGAAGCAGCCTCCCCACGGAGGGGAATTGACCAATAGCCTTATAGCCGATCCGCAAGCGACAGGTCAGCAGGTTTTTCACCTGGTCGCCAGCTTATTAGACGCTTTTGACCGCCCATTGGTGGTCGCCGACCGCGCCGGCCGGATTCTGTTTACGAACCTACATGCGCAAGATCGTTTGAGCTCGGACGGAGCGGCCTCCAAGGGGGAGTTAAACCTATTTCGAGACATTCTCCACGCCGATCGCAAGGGCATCGTCGATCAGTTGGAAGGTGGCGAACAAGAAGTAAATCTAGAGGTTGATTCTCCCACGGGAAAGAGCCGCGCTCGAGTGCGCTGGCTTCCGGAGCCGGATTGGCTGGTGGTCTATGTAGAGCCAACTGCTCCTCAAACTCTTGCGAACGAAGCGGAGATGCGCCGGACGGTGCAAGAGTTGATGCAGGAGCGGGAGATTACCTATCGGAATCTTCTGGCCGCTTATCTCCGCCTTCAGGAAGTAAACCGCCAGAAAACAGTTTTCCTGGCCTCGGCAGCTCACGAATTGAAAACACCTTTGGCGGTTATGAAGGGCTATTACGATCTGTTGCTTTCCGGCTCTCTGGGAAAACTCACCGACCGTCAACGCGACATGTTGACGGAATCGAAAGAGAGTTGCGATCGCTTGGTGCGCCTGGTTTCCATGTTCCTCAATTATTCGGCGCTCGAAAGCGGAAAATTGGTATTGCAGTTACGCGAAAATGATTTGCGCGATTGCATCAATGACCTTACTTGCCGTTGGCAAGACGCATTTCAACGCGCCAAAGTGCATCTGGAGATAAAAATCCATCCCGACTTGCCTTCGTTCAAATTCGATTACCAAAAAGTGCAGCAGTGCATCGCCAACCTGCTGGACAATGCTTTGAAGCACACGCCCCCGGAAGGTTCCGTGGTCTTGGTGGCCGAGCCGCATTTCTGGGAGCGCCGCGTTTCGGAAGCCTCGCCTTCCACGGATCGCCGGCGGGACTCGGGAATGCGGGCTAACAGTGTTTTGATTTCGGTTGCGGATACCGGCGGGGGCATTGCCGCCGAATTCCATCAGGAAATTTTTGAAGAATTTGTGCGTGTGGATCCATCCTCGTCTGGAATGGGCCTGGGCCTGGCGATTACAAAGCGTTTGATTCAAGCTCACCGCGGAAAAGTGTGGGTTGACAGCGCACTGGGCAGCGGGAGTTCGTTTTCATTTTTGCTTCCGATTAACACCGAGTAATAAAGAGAGGAATCGTTGGAACGGACTGGATTCGTTCCCGGGGACATACCATGGCGGAAAAAGAAAAAATTCTCGTAGTGGATGATGAACCGAGTATTCGGAAATATCTTCAGACGCTTCTAGAAGTCGACGGCTACGAAGTGGAAACCGTGCCGGGCGGCAAAGAAGCGCTGGAGAAGGTCGGCGCGGGTTTGCGTCCGCACTTTATCATCCTGGATGTATTGATGCCCGAGATTGACGGGCTCGAAACTTTGCGACAATTGATGCAAATCGATCGCACGCTCAATGTGATCATGCTCTCCTGCTCCAATGAAGTAACCACGGTGGTCGAAGCGATCCGTTTGGGCGCTCTCGATTACCTCACCAAGCCCTTCGAGAAGCCGGAACTCGACGCAGCGTTCTTGAAGTGTCGACAGAAGCAGCAACTGCGTTCTGAAAACAAGGCATTGCGCGAATATTGCGAGGCGCTCACCGAGGATCTCTCGTTCCTCGCGGCCAGCCCGCAGATGCTGAAGATTCGCCAGCAGATTCTGCAGATCGCTCCTGTGGACGTGCCTGTCTTTATCAGCGGAGAAAGTGGAGTTGGCAAGGAAGTGGTAGCGCGCATGATTCATCTGCGCTCCACCCGGCGTGTCCAGGCGTTTGTGAAAGTCAACTGCGCCGCGCTTCCAGGGGAATTGCTTGAATCCGAGCTTTTTGGCTACGAACAAGGCGCTTTTACGGGTGCGGTCCGCTCCAAGCCCGGAAAATTCGAGCTGGCTAACAAAGGAACGATCTTCCTCGATGAAATCGCGGAGATGAGCCCACATCTTCAGGCCAAGCTGCTTCACGTTTTGCAAGATGGCCAATATTCGCGGCTCGGCGCGCGCGCGGTGGTGAACGTGGACGTGCGAGTTCTGGCAGCCACCAACATGGACGTGAAAGAAGCTATGCGCTCGGGCCGTTTCCGGGAAGATCTTTATTACCGCTTAAACGTTCTTTCCATTCATATTCCGCCGCTGCGCGAACGCACGGCAGAAATACCCCTGCTGTTCCGCCATTTCCTCGTGAAGTACAGCGAGAAATATCAGAAGGCCGCTCCCGATCCTTCCAAGCACTTGATCGAAGCAGCGCTGCGATATTCATGGCCGGGCAACTTGCGTGAGCTGGAAAATTTCGTCAAACGGTATGTGATTCTGGAAGATGACGAAGGTAGTTTCCGTGAGTTGCTGGAGATGACCGGCCAGCAGCAGCGCTTGATTCCGCGCGACGCGATCCCCGCACCCAAAGAACAGGGTCTAAAGGCGCTCGTGCGCGGCTTGAAGGACGAAGCTGAAATGGAAGCTATTGCCGACGCGCTGGAGAAAACGAACTGGTGCCGTAAGGATGCGGCGAAAATGTTGGGTATCAGCTACAAAGCGTTGCTTTACAAAATGCGCCAATTCAATTTGGATTCCGGGCGCGGCGCGCGTTCCGCGGCGGCTAAGGCGGCGCGTGAAGCCGCAGCGAAAGAGGCGGAAGCCAAAGAAAGCGCTCCTGTAATCCGCGGCTCTTAATTTGCGAAAAATTCTCTGTCGCGAATTCTAGGTGACTCGCGGAAGGCCCGCGAATTATCGCTTCGGTCCATGGCTGTGCGTTCCGCTGTTCGCATTTCCTTGCTCAAACTCGAGACAAGTAGTACTCGGCTGGTCCAAAACGCATTAGTCCTATTACGGCAAAGAGTTGCATATGTAGGGCACATTCAAAGAAATAGCGCTTCCAAGCCCCGGCTTGTTTGGTCTAGTATTCCGCTCCGGTACAATTTCTCGCTAATTCCGAATATGGAAATCGGCCGAGATCTCGCCCCCAGCCGGGATCTTGGAAACGGGTAGTTGCTGTTTACAAAGGGTTTGCTTCGTGCGCCATTTTTTGGCTAAGTTGCGCCAGACGAAGTCACCGGTTACGGTTAGAGCATGTTCAAAGCTAAACACTTAGTGCACTTTGGAATAGGGATTGCTACTCTCACGACGGGGGTTGATGTGAACTTCAAAATACTCTTAGCGGGGCAGCGGGGATGACGGAACGCCGCATGGCAAGACGGTACGACCTTTCGCTACCGGTAAGTGTTCGCCTTCCCATCAATCGGGAGCCTGGGGAGCATGACGGCCAAACCCGGGACATCTCAACTCGTGGCGTTTACTTCATCATGGAAAAAGATCTCGCTCCCGGCACGGAAGTTGATTTCACGCTCACCTTGCCGGCGGAAATTACTCGGGGAACCGAAGTCTTCGTTCGGGCCCACGGGCGAGTCGTTCGTGTCGACAAGCAAAAGGACGATCATCGTGAATCGATCGGAGTCGCTGCGGTGATCGAGCGATACGATATCATTCGTGGCGAAGCGTCTCCGAATTAAATCCTAGGTTCTCTGTGCTTTCGGGTGGAGAGGTCTGCACCAGATCTCGCCACCCCTTTTTCCTGGCATTTCCTTCTCTCCAGCCCTGCCTGGTCCATTTTCGCGGATTCTTTTTTCGTTCGGAATGGCACTTGAAGTGACCTGGTTTTGAGCTTGATCTTGCAATTAGCGGGGCCTCGGAGTTAGGCTCAGCACAGCTGCACGTCGGCTGGCGTGCGGAATCAGCGGGCGGAGAGATCTATGAAGGTAGCGGATCTGATTACTTCTCGTCGCGAAGTTTATTTCGTTTCCGAGGAAACCACGGTTTACGACGCCGCCCGTTATCTTCGCGAGCGCCAGGTTCGTGCGGTAGGAGTCTGCGATAAACAGGGCGTGCTTCTCGGGGTGATTTCGCAAAGCGATGTCTCCGACAAGGTCGCTGCTGAAAACAAGTGCCCGGCATGGATGCGTGTTTCCGAGATTATGACGCGTCAACTGGTCAGCGCCACGCCCGATACTTCCCTGGAAGATTGCTTACGGTTGATGGAGCAGCACGGCATCTATCATTTAGTTGTTCTCGACAATGAAAAAGGCTATCGCGGAATGATTTCGGTAACCGACCTTCTCCAGTTATTTGCTTCCGATCAAAAGGCTCGAGCGGACATGCTGGAAGCTCTGATTTTTCCTCAGCGCTAGAGTAGGTTGCTCGCAGCTGAACTCAACTTCGCGGCCAGGGAAGCTGTTACAGTTTTGTAATGTTTTCCTTGGAACCGTCCCGCAATGCTCGCAAGCATGGCTTTCTTTCTGTGCAGGCCAAGCCCGGCCGGAGCTTTTTTGGAACGTTTTGGGAAATAGCCTTCCCGAAAGTGCCCAGGGTTTTCTGACTTTGGTGCGAGTCGAGTACTATGACGCAGCTACGCTCCTTCCTGGTGTTCTCTTCAATTTCGCCAGCAAGATATTGAAAACAAGTTGATTGAATTCTTCGGGCCGCGCTATCATAGATCTGGCCGGAGCCCCCTCACCGGCGTTGTTTGGCGTTTCATGTGCAAAGCAGTTGTCGGGCAGATACCCACTTAGTCTCAATCCTGTAGTCCTGGGCGTTCATGGCATCTACTGCGGAAGCAAAAGCCTTACTCCAAAATAACACTGTCGAACTACCACCGGAACACGTGTACTTCGGGCCGTCGGAGACCATGCAGGCGGTGAGGCAGAAGGTGTATCGAGCCGCGGGCTTGAATGTTCCGATTCTCGTCCTGGGCGAAAGCGGCACGGGTAAGGAAGTGCTGGCGCGATTTATTCACGATCGCTCCCCCTGGCGCGAAGGGCCATTCGTGAAAGTGAATTGCCCGGCGATCCCCGGAGCTTTGCTTGAAAGTGAGCTTTTCGGATTCCAAAAGGGCGCTTTTACCGGCGCGAACGCAGCCAAGCCTGGCCGCATGGAAACGGCACAGGGTGGCACGCTCTTCTTGGATGAAATAGCCGAGCTTGATTCAAGCCTGCAGGCTAAATTATTGCATGTCCTGCAAGACGGCCATTTCACGCGCATCGGCGACCATGAAGAACGGCGCATGGATGCGCGGGTTATCTGCGCTACCAATCGAATACTCGCCAAGGAAATCGAAAGCGGCGGCTTCCGCGCCGATCTTTTCTATCGCATCAACGTAATCACGCTTACCCTTCCAGCTCTGCGGGATCGTCGCGAAGACATTCCCTATCTAGTCGAGTATTTGCGCGAGCAATTTAATCGGCGCTTCAAACGCGAAGCGGGGCCGGTCTCCCGGGAGGTCCTGCAGCTTCTGCATCAGCGCGAATGGCCCGGCAATATTCGCGAGCTGGAGAATTGCATGGCGCGCTACGTGATCCTTGGGTCGGAAGAGGCCTTTCATTCCGACCGCCATCAGCAGGAAAAAAAGCCCCTGAGCTTCGCCTTCGAATTGAATGAAGACGGCAACATTCCCCTGAAGCGCATTGCCCAGCAGGTAACGCGGCGCATGGAGCACGATGTAATCCTTAAAGTCCTGCAGGCAAACCACTGGAACCGGCGCAAAGCCGCGGAGGTTTTAAAAATCAGCTATCGCGCTTTGCTGTATAAGGTTCGGCAAGCGGGACTTCCTGCTAAACGCCCGTTGCGCAAGCCGGGTCCTGAAAGTGCGGAGTTTGCGGAAGCGGACGAATCTGCTTTGCTGGACTAGTCGCAGATGTTCGTTAGTTTCAAGTATTGCTGATTGCGGCTCCCATATAATTCCGCGGGCGGATTCTTCGATTGGATTGGGCTGTTTATCAGCCAGTATCTGGTTTGAAATCATCCGCTCTGTCCATCTTGCCCCTGCCGTTCAATTCCGCTAGCCTACTCTACGATGGCCAAGGCTTCCCCCAAAACGAGTTTGAAAGTCTGTCTTTTGTCACCACATCCGATGGTGCTTGAGGAGTTCCGCCGTGTGCTGGCGCCCTCCGGCTGCCAAATCGTGTCGCGTCAGCTTGATTCCATGCTGGCGCCCGATCTTCGCAATCTCGAAGTTCCGCGCGCGGCCGTGTATGTAGTGGATGCTCACGCGGCCCGCCAGGCGACCGGGGCGCTGCTTGCAAATATCCTGGATCACAACACCACGGCGCGCCTGCTTGTGGTGGGCGACAATCTGAAGGAAGCCGAAAGCCATACCTTACTTCGCCAAGGCGTAAAAGGAATTCTAAATTACGAAGAAGCTCGCGAACAGCTTCCGCGCGCTTTGCCGCTTGTTGCCTCCGGCGGTTTCTGGGTTCCGCGCACGGTTCTTTCGCGTTTCGTCGATTCGATTTTGAATTCCACACAAGGACGCCGCTTGCGCGGTAATTCGCCCACCGAGCTGAGCCGCCGTGAACAGGAAGTTCTCAGCGCGCTACTGGAAAACTTGGCCAACAAGGAAGTGGGCGATCGCTTGCATATCTCCGAGCGCACGGTGAAATTCCACGTTTCCAATCTTCTGGCAAAATTTGGAGTCCGCCGCCGCGCGGACTTAATCCTGCTGTGCTACCAACGCCGGGGCGTCGAACCATAGCCTCTCATCGCTCTCTTGGATCCTGTCCTGAATCGAGTCCCAGCGTAAACGCTGCTATAATTCCGTCCGGGTTCCCGCAAAGCGGAGCGCACGCAGGATATGGCCACATTTTCCATCGAAAATTTCGGATGTCGTGCAACCGAGGCCGATGCTGCCGCGCTTCGTCATGGTTTGCTTGCCAGCGGATTGCTTCTTGCTCATGATCACTCCTCTGCGGACCTCATCGTGTTGAACACATGTACGGTGACCGCCGCTGCTGATTGCCAGACGCGCGAAGCGCTGCGCAAAATCCATCGCGGCAATCCATCCGCGCGCATTATCGTCACCGGTTGTTACGCGCAGCGCGCTGCAGAAGAGGTAGCCGCGCTGGAAGGGGTTAGCTGGGTAATAGGGAACTCGCACCAGACCGAGATTCCCAGAGTAGCGGCTGATCTGGTTGGTCGATCGAGCCATGAGATTTCGCGAGTGGCGCAGGTCGGGCCAAAAGACTTTGTGCCGCTCTTGCTGCTCGGTGATAACCAAATGTCTCTAGCGCGCGGGCCTGCGAAAATCCTAACGGGAGACATCTTCGCCCAAACTTCCGTGCAAATCGCGCCCACAGAAGCTGGTGCAGGCGATCGCACTCGGCCAGTCCTGAAAATTCAGGATGGATGTAATAATCGCTGCGCCTACTGCGTGATTCCCTTCGTTCGAGGGCGCAGCCGCAGCCTACTACCGGCTGTTGTGATCTCCGAAGTGCAGAAGCTCGTGGCCGCCGGGTCGCGGGAAATCGTGTTGAGTGGAATTAATCTGGGCGCCTATGGCCGCGATCTTTCGCCGCGGGCCGGTCTTTCCGATGTGATTCATCGAATTTTGGAGGAAACTTCACTGGAACGGCTTCGTCTCAGTTCCATCGAGCCCCAGGACGTAACCGAAGAACTGATCTCGCTCATCGCTCGATCACCGCGTATGGCGGCCCATTTCCATGTGCCGCTGCAGTCGGGCTCCGACCGCATCCTCGGTGCCATGCACCGCTGGTATCGGGCTGCGCATTATGCCGAGCGGGTGAAGCGAATCCGCCAGATTTCGCCAAATGCTGCGATTGGTGCAGACGTGATCGTCGGCTTTCCCGGAGAAACAGAGGAGGATTTTCAGTCAACTTACGAATTGATCGAGCGTCTGCCGTTTACTTACCTGCACGTGTTTTCTTTTTCGGCGCGGCCCGGCACAGAAGGAGCAGGCCTCCAAGCTCCTGTTCCCGTGGCAATCATCCGAGAACGCGCCCGCACCCTGCGCGCTCTTGGGCGCAAAAAAACGTCCGAATTTCGCGCGGCGCAAAGTGGACGCGTTTTACGCGCGCTCACTCTGGTCGGGGGTGAAGACACTTGGACCCCGGCTTTGACTGCCAATTATCTAAAAGTTCGAATCCCCGGCCGCCTGCCTGCCAACGAATGGCACGAAACGCCGGTATTTTTGGATGAGACGTTGATCGAAGACTGCGCCGCCCCTATCTAGTTTTCGAAGATAACTTCTGCCAGTGCGAGATTTCCGCTGTGTGTAATCGTGAGGAAAATGTTTTTCGTGCCAAGCTCTTCGGCAATTCGGTTCGCAGTGCCTTTTAGCGCGAGGGACGGCTTGCCGCTGCGTTCTCGTATCACTTCGATGTCTCGCCATCGCACACCGCGCCGCCAGCCTGTTCCCAGCGCCTTCATGGCCGCTTCTTTGGCCGCAAAACGGCCTGCATAGCGCTCAAATTTATTTCGGTGGCTTTCGCAGTAGGCCACTTCTGCCGGAGTGTACAAGCGTTCCAGGATCGGCGCGCCGTGGCGCGTGATCGCCGCCTCAATCCTGTCGATCTCCGCAATGTCCAGTCCCAGCCCGACTATCAATCGGCCCTTCTTTCGCCGAGTCATCGGCTGAAAATCGGCGCGATCAGAATCTGCATGGCACCCCAATTATCCTATAATTGCTTGGGTCCCGATAGTTCGCTTCGGAGACCAACCAACGAATGACTCCGACAGTAGCCCAAAAAAAGTCTTCGACGCGCAAAGGTTCCCGCAAAACTGAATCTTGGGTTTTGCGCCAAGCGCGCGGATTGCAAATCTTGGAGGCTCCCCGCCTTGCCCAGTTCGATTGGCTCGTGCACGGATTCAGCGCGCGCCCCGGTGGCGCAAGCGAATTGAAGGCCGATGGCGACGGCGGCATGACCACCGAGAAGATATTGAATCTCGGCTTCACCGATTGGGACACTCGCGACCGCGTCCTCAAGAATCGGCAGGATTTTTTTGCCGGCCTGAAGGCGAGCAAAATGCGCGTAATCGCGCTTCGGCAAATTCATTCAGACATGGTTCGGATTGTAAATACCGCGAACTCTGAACCATCCGGCGAGGCCCCGCAAGGCGACGCCGTACTCACAAATGAGCCCGGCCTCCTGCTGGTTGTCCAGACAGCCGATTGCGTTCCCCTCCTGCTAGCCGACAAAAAGCAGGTCGCCATCGCTGCCATTCATGCCGGATGGCGCGGCACACTTCAGCGAATATCGGAAAAGGCGCTTGGACGCATGCAAATGGAATTTGGGACGCGCCCGCAAGATGTGATCGCCGCGCTCGGCCCGGGCATTGGCCAGTGTTGCTTTGAAGTCGGCCCTGAAGTCGTCGCCCAATTCGCCGCAAAGTTTCCGGAAGCGGGTGAATGGTTCAAGGGCCCCTTCGATTCTCTCGCTCGCGGCGATAACGAGCCGAATTGGCTTCCTTGGCTCACCAAGCGCCCGCCGGGACATCCGCTTCCTCGGCCGCGAG